>Ga0315915_1009241_pt1 | contig 11266 bp, 2 predicted proteins | sample MpolbnodulesMG_FD_207738 | JGI IMG/M metagenome (GOLD analysis project Ga0315915, IMG submission 207738) | Medicago polymorpha root nodule microbial communities from Los Angeles, California, United States - branched nodules | ecosystem: Host-associated > Plants > Roots > Nodule | place: USA... | reverse complement strand
CAAATTGGGGATATTGATTTTTGGTTCAGGGACTAAAGTGACCATTTTCTACTTTCACTTTAGTCCTTTTGACACATTTAACATAATTATTTAACGTCAGGGACTGAAGTGATAACGGAAGTGCAGAGTCAGGGACTTCTTTGTATTTAATCCGGAGTCAGAGACCTATTTGACAGCGAGGTGCAGAGTCAGGGACTAAAGTGACTATTTGCTCTATTAAAACCATTTTTAAGTCAGGTGGATCAATTTAAAAAATTTCTTAGTATAATTCTTGAATATCTCATAAGGAGAAGGTTCGATTGAAAAATGAAAAGAAAAACCAAAAAAATCTAATATGCGGTGAGCGTGGATCGAACACGCGACCTTCAGATCTTCAGTCTGACGCTCTCCCAACTGAGCTATCCCCGCAATTTGTTTAGTTTTGTATGCTAATATACAAGACTTATAAAATTCAACCACGAGGCTTATATTTATTGATTAAATCACATCCCTGACTGAATTCAATTTGTTAAAAAAATCCGTCAAATTAATATGTGCCAATATAAATTTATGAGATATTACGGAAGCGACATATTTCATATAACTTCCCTCAACCCCTAAAAAAAAAATAATAATATAACTTCCCTCAAAAAACTATTTCATATAACTTATGGACCAACTTCCTTTTAAAAAACAAAAACCTCTTTTCCCTTTTTCTCTTTTGTGAGCTGTCACTAAAATCCTAGTTTCTTCTCCTTCATCCTACAAGAGGGGTGATTTAAGGTAAATTTTTGACCCAAAATCACCTCTCTAACTCGTTTTTCTGTTTCCCTTTCATTGAAATCAGTAATTTTCACATCTATTTTGTTTTTTATTTTGTGATTTCGGCGTCTTCGTGCAACGTTGGTTTGTTCGTCGTCTTTGTGCGACGTTGTTTGTTTTTCTTGTTTCTCTTAGTATTTGATCGGTTCAGATTGTCAGATCAACTTCGATCCAGTGCAGATCCAATCAATGACTTTGGTGTCATCCACGTTGCAGATCTGGAGACATGGTTATTCCGGAAATTTAAATATAGTCATATGTGTAGGCATTTGTACTTTGCCATTTTATGCTATTAACATGGATGTTGTGAGCCTGTTCACGGATTCATCCTTTTTGTTTTTAACGAATTTGCATTATATCGATGTACTTTATCAATTTGAATGAATGAATATCTTTTCTTTTGTCAAAATATATATATAACTTATGGACCAACTTGGCGGATTTTTTTACCATTAAGAATTATGTATTATTTTTATATAGTTTAAGGAAATAGGAGAAAGAGTGAGAGAATTAAGAGACTAAAATGATAATTTCTTCTCAAGATTATGATGTTTAAGGGGAAAATGGCTATTTTCATTTTTCAAAAATGGATGTTGAAGGAGAAAAATTAGTAATAAATGAATTATCTGATAAAATAAAAATAAATCATATAAATTTATCATTAATTTATTTTGGAAAGTCGGTATCAAGCTGATTATTGTCGGAAACCAATCCCACCTTACGCTGGTGGGGGTTCAGTTGAAGTAAAAACAAAATCTTGTATAGACTATCCCAACTCAAAAATTGTTAGGGGGCGTTTGTTTTGGAGAAACACAAATTATTTTCAGGAATAACTTACCTGGGAATGAAAATATGATTTTTGGGTATTTGTTAAAAAAAATGTTTGGCAAATAAATTGACATTTATGGGAAAATTGGAAGTTCAATTTTTTTAAAAAAAATCTATGTATAATATCATGGGAATGCACATTCCCACTTTCTTACAAGGGAATAAGGGAAGTTATGAGAAGTTTACGTCATACCCAAGAACCTTTATACATAGGAATATTTTTCTCTCAACCTCATAACAAACATGGGTATACTCATTCTCTAACCATGTATTCCCGGGAATGTCATTCTTAAACTTAAAACAAAGTATTTGAGGATTCGAACCTTAGATCTAGACCGCATCTATATTGCTAAACTAACTCCGAAGGGTTCTATTATTATATTAATATAATTGCTATTTAACCAGAGAAAAAAAGGTCAACTCGGTTTGACTATTATATTATACAAGCTTAACTTCAACAATACGTTGTTTCAAGGTAACAAATCACATTCCTTAAAATGATATTCTGAGTAATAATATGTCTAGGAATATCATTCACATTAGTCCTTCTTTCTTGTTGTTGAAGGCTACTTCCAAAACAACAAGAGATCACTGAAAAATAAGTGTTGAAGGCTACTTCCAAATTTCTAGCATCTCTCACAAGTCATTTGTTTATGTTGGAGTTTTAAACTAACGAGGATGTTAATACTCATTGATCGACTTAAATGATGGTGTCATCATGAAGGGTACACTTCCTCCAAGTAAGCTTTGCGAGTTTTTAAAATATAGGTAATACTCTATCCGTTTCATATTAAGTGGCACAGTTGACTTAGTCATACAATAGCTATAGACTTTATATAACCTATGGGTCATATAGTCATGAAAAAAAAATCAGTTCTAATGCACAATGTAACGTAGTTAACTTACATTTTCCCAAATGACCTATAGAAATGTCAACAACAATTTAGGATTAATTACAAAACAATAATGTTTAGCGGCTAAGTATTATTTTGTATAAACCAATAAAAGTTATGAAATGAGAATTAACTAAGATTATAATATATACTAATCGAAAAGCAACATGATTTCTTTTAGGAGAACATGAAAAAATAATTATTTCAGTGAGAGTATTTTAAGAAAAAAAAATTCTAGTTATTCGTATGGATGTGCCATGGTAAATTTAGATTTTTCACTGGACCACTCCTTTTTTTTTTAAGGAACTAGACCCCACTCCTTTTATACACGAGTGTTGTCAAGTATCTATATTTAATGTATTTTTATTACTCTTGACGGTGCTTGTAAGTTATTTAACAAGTGTGTCAAAAGGACAAACACAACAACAATATACTTTTGTCAAAAAAACAACGATAGATACATTTGATAACTATTTTGATTTCATGAAAGGTTTTTACAACTTTATAAGTACTAAAAACTACTAAATTATTTTTAGGAGAGCAAAAACTTTATGTACTGTAAAGAGATAAAATTATTTTCAATTTTTTATATGCCAAGAGGTAAAACATGACCGAAATTTCTAAGTTTGATTATATTTCAGTTAGGGTATATTAAGAATAATTTTTTTTGAATTGTTTGTACGAATGTGCAAAGGGAAATTCAGTTTGTCACTAGACCATCAATTTCATATATGGCTGTTTTCAAGTGTTGGCATTTGATTTTGTCTAAAAAAAGAAAAAATTGTTGGCATTTGATGTATTTTTTTATTACTCTTAACGACACTTAAAAATAAACGTCATCTGATTTTTTTTAATAAAAGTAACATTTTTTTGACAAAAATAAATGATATCCATTCATTCATATTGATAAAGTAGATTGATAGTCGATACAATGCAAATTCGCTAAAAATAAAAATGGTGAATCTGCGAACAAACTCACAACGTCCATTTTAATAGCATAAAACGAAAAAAGTACAAAAACCTACACATATGTCTGTGTTCAGGTCTCCGGATCTGCAACGTGGACGACAGCAAAATCATTGATTGAATATACACTAGATCGAAGCTAATCAGATAATCTGAACCGAACAAATACCTGAATGAAACAAGAAAGACAAACAATGTCGCACAAAGACAACGAACAAACCAACGTCTGATGTAGTATCAAAAGTAAGTATTTGTGTATTATCGGCTCCACAGGGATTGGTGCGATATTATAAGCCGTTGCTAAGGTTTCACAATATTTTGTTTCATAAGCTATAAAACTACAAAATTATAAAATGTTTGAGAATTGACAGGAAAATGATTATGCTGGGATTAAACTTCATCAACCTACTTATACGTATTCTCGGATTAGTGTTGCAGATTCTAATTATCAATTGATATTATCACATATTGCTCGGCAACATCATTCGTGTCCAAATGATGTCGTGATTTCTATTGCGTCGTTCAATCGTCGATTTCCCAAACTATTAAACGATCCAATAGTCGATTGTATCGTTGTATAGTTGATTTCCCAAACTATTAAACGATACAAAAGCTTTGGGTTCCAATATTCAAAGTGATTATCAAAACCTAAATTCCATGTCTAGAACAAAAACTTTGATATAAGATTATTCTAACCTAGATTCAAAAGGTATTTTTCAATACAAATCAAATCCATAAGATTGTAATGGAAAAACAAGAATAACCTCAACATCATGAGATAATTAAAATCAAACAACATCATAATCAAAGGGCATACATACTAGTAGAGTTGATTACATTTAATCCCAACAAAAAGAGTCTAGCTACTTATTGTCGTGGTAACCTTACAAGGAGAAAATAAGAGATGGAATAGAAGCAAGCCATGATGTCTCAATGATCTTGTGAATCCCTTCAATCCTTGAGCTCCTTGCTCCTTAAGGGTCTCTCTGTATTTTTCCATGTTTTTTCTCTCTCTAAAATGTTATACTCTCCAATAATAATGTTTCTGAAATGAGAAGAAGAGCTTTTATACTTCTGCCGAAAAGTGCTTTCTCGCTAGGCAGGATTTTGTCGCTAGAGTGACATGAGCTTTCTTTGCCAGTGGGTTTCTGCCACGTCATCGTCCACTTGCCCCAAACTGCCTTTTCTCGTAAGGTAGGACATTTGTCGCCATGACGACATATGATCTTGGAAAACATGGGTTCTGGAACTTCATTCCCGCCATGGCCACGGTTTGTTGCTCGGGCGACATCTTGCCATGCAGGATTTTGTCGCCACAGCGACAGGTTTTGGTCAAACAGGTCAGAGGACCTGTAATTCTCGCCAGGCAGGAAATGTTGTGCCTGGCGAGGCATGACAGTTGCAGACTAAAATTTGCAGGTTTTTCCTTGGATAACTTGTAAAACAAGTAACCAAAGGTGCTTACTATGAATCATGAAATTAACACTTTCTACCACTTATCAACGTCGCTAAGATGACGAAATCACAAAATAAAAAACAAAATAGATGTGAAAATCACTTATTTCAATAAAAGGCAAAGAGAAAAACGAGTTAGATATTGACCTAAAATCATCCCTCTTTGGTGGATGAAGGAGAAGAAACAACCACAGATTGAGGGTGAGGGCAATGGAGTCAGCTCACCCCACTTTCCTATCATATTTTTTAACCAACATTTTGATATTTATGCAATTTGACCCCACTTATATATTATTATTGTCTTCACATAATTCATTTATAACAATATAACAATATGCGCGTTATAAGGATATTAATTTAGTAAACAAAAAGTCATTTTATATAAAAAAAAGTGTTGTAATTATTAAACTGATAAAAATAATTTGTATTTTTTAGATAAAATTTTCTTTAATGGAATCCCTATTCAATGTTCTTATGACATTTGTTAGCAAGATACTAAAACTACTATTATACTATAAACTACTATTTATATTTGTTGAAAAATGACTTATGATTGACGTTCATTGGCTGGAAAAATAATTAATCAATGTTATATTTTTTAATAGGTTAGAAATGAAAAAATATCAACATTTAAGAGCAATTATAAACAGAACTTATATAAATATTTATCGTATACATATTTATATATTTTTATATAAATTTTAATGATATGACATCAACCCCACCTACTCAAATTTCCGGATCCATCTTTGAGAATAAACTAGAGTTTTGGCGACGGCTTACAAGAGAGAAAGAGATAAAGTGTCTCTCATCATCAAGTTAAAAGGTTTTATTTTTTAATCAAAGTAACATGGGTAGTTTTTTTTTTCTTTTGTAAATTCAATTGAAAATCAACTCTTCTTAAAACATGGTTTGATAGTGTATATTAATCATTTCAAAAAGAGAATTTTAGTTTACGTTCAATGTAACATTATTTTGTAAATAAATATGAATCATATAAAATTAAATGCACATTCTTTTTCTATCGAACAATTTCAACATGAAAATAAATAAAGTGAAAATTACAATAGGTTCTTTTTTTAGATCAAGTAATCAAGTGGTTAGAGCTCACACATTTTAAATATGAGAAAGTGGGATGTCCGGGGTTCGAATCCCGACCCCTACGTATAATATGCAATATCTCTACCAACTGAGTTAAATTCACGGAAATATTTGTGCATAAATAGGTTCTTAACATTGGTGCATTAATCCTATAGATAAATTTACCATGGTCCAACAATATAATCTTTCTCTTTACTAACATGAGAGGTCAAAAAAGTGATGAAAAGTTAGTTAAAAAAGAATATTTGTGATTAGACAGTTGGTTTTGTTCCTTACTAAGTGTGCTAATGGAACAAACACAATACGCAAATATAGTTAAGATAAATTTAATAGTTATTATAGTTTTATGAAGGGTTTTTACAACTTCACAAATGCTAAAAACTACTTAATTATTTATAGGAGAGTGTGGACTTTATACATTATAAAAAGAGATCAAATCATATTATGTTTTTCTGCATGCAAAGAGGAAAAAAAATATGGTTGAAATGATCAAACTTGTTTATGTTGTGATTTTATTTCTTTCCTTATTTCTTGTCGCATCAGAAGACATCAGAGGTAAGCCATCTTTTTATCCTATTCAAATTTTCTTCTTTACTTCATAGTTCGTACACACTCTTTTATCATGTTTTTAGTACAATTATTTTATTCTCTTTTTTTATTATAGGAAATTGTGAATGTATAAGAGATGAAGATTGTTTCAAACAAAAAAGAGATGAAGATTGTCACAAAGAATATTGTATGATTTTTTTTGTTCATAAGTGCGAAAGTTACAAATGTGTATGTGCTGGAATGTTTAATTGATTATATGTGTACTAGACTTAAGAGAGTACAAAAATGATCAGTAGAGAAGAACAAGTTCTTACGCTAGCCAAAGTACCGTTCAATATGCCTTAAATTGAAATATTTCAAGAGATATCGTTTAGTTACTATGCTAGCATCCAAAAATTGTTTTTTCCCGGCCTAATCATATTCCTTGCAATTATCTAAGATGATGGTGAAGAGATGAAATAAGTCAACAAAGAGTATCGTTTATATTACTTTCTTCTCTCTACACTTTAGAGGTATCACCATGGCCTCCAATTCAAGCATATGGCACATTCTTTCTAACTCCATCACCATATAATTGTTAAGTTGAAAAATAATTTTTATCTTACTTGTAAGTCTATAATTTTATTCAAATTCTTGTACTATAGAGAATTTTGATTTGTAAATGCTATTGTTATGTTGGAAAAAAAGTTGTAAATTCAATGGAGAGATTAAGTTTATGTTTATTTAAAAAACATAAATTTCTAGAAAAAAGGTCACTCAGTTTGACTATTATATTATACAAGCTTAACTTCGTCCTCAAGAGCTTAACTCAGTTGGTAAGGACAATGCATAATATATGTAAGGTTTGAGATTCAAACCCCAACCACCACAAAAAAAAATACAAGCTTAACTTAAACGATAAGTTGTTTCAAGATAAGAACTGACATTCCTTAGAATGAGATTCTCAGCAATAATACGTCCTCTAATAACATTCCCATTAGTCCTACTTTCTCGTTGTTGAAGGCTACTTCCAAAACAGCAAGAGATCACTTAAAAATAAGTGTTGAAGGCTACTTCCAAATTTCTAGCATCTCTCACAAGTCATGTGTTTATGTTGGAGTTTTAAACTAATGAGGATGTTAACACTCATTGATCGACTTAAATGATGGTGTCATCATGAAGGGTACACGTACACTTCCTCCAAGTAAGCTTTGCGAGTTTTTAAAACATAGGTAATACTTTTTAAGGCTATTCATCTTAATTAATAGTTAGATTTAAAACATATGTAAGCCAACTATTAAAAGAAGTGATCTAAAACTTATACATTTGAAATCAATTTTCCTATAATATACTTCAAATGATAAATGTTTTCAAGTTTATTGAAAAAACACCACCATATATACGTTTTAAAATCACTTTCCTCTAAACAATTTCAAAGAGGAGTATTCCTTTAGAGTCACTTCTACTATAGGGTATATAATCTTTAGATTTTACTACGTACCGTGCCTTTCTATCAATCTAAACATACATCATTACTAATTCTTCCCTCAAAAACAAAAAGTCATTACTAATTATGTTGGGTAATATTGATGAACATGGCATCCTGCATATACAATAGCTATAGACTTTCTATAACCTATGGGTCACATAGTCATGGAAAACAATCACTTCTAATGCACAATGTACCGTAGTTAACTTACACTTTCCCAAATGACCTATAGAAATGTCAACAACAATTTATTACATTGTATCTCATAAAAAAAAAAATTACATTGTAAAATAATGCATAAATCGATAAGTAACTTAAAATTACACTTATTTTGAGAATAAAATTATAAATAAAAATAAAAACAGGATGACTAAATAACTCAGGACTCAATCAATTGTAGAATCACATGCCAAACTACTAACATGATAAATAGTTTATGACTCAATCAATTGGTAGAATCATCAGCTCGACTACATTATAAACAGTTCATGACTCGATCAATTGGTAGAATCATCAGCCCGACTACTAAAGTGATCGGGCCAACCAATTTTCATGTTGATTCTCGATCAACTAGGTTTGGACTATAACCAAGCTGAGCCAACTTTTAAACATCAATATTTTATATATCTCGCTTGGCATTATACGTGTAACAACCGTTAATGCGTACCCACTTATTTAACGTTTGACGTGAAAATAAATTAATAAAATCCAACATATGTGAGGATCTATTCTTGACATTTGAAGCACACTCATTAATAAAATACTTTTTTTTGTTATCTTCGGTCTCTTAAATGCGCGACTTTTACAAAAAATAATCCAGACACAATTTTAATGAATAAAGTTGTGTGCGACTATTATCTATGAAAGACAATCATATGCTTGCTTTGTTTTACTCTGTCTTTTTTAGATTCAAGTAGTCGTTTATAACAGTGATAGATAGAATGAGATCAGATAATCAGATCTATGAAATGAAAGCGAGATATTTTTAATAGGAAAAACATTTGATAAGAGGATTTACTATAAAACAATAACAACATCAAAGTAAATTGTTTAACAAAAAAAAAACAAAGTGAATTGAGCAACTAAAATTTGTGAAATCACTCACAAAAGGATGAATTGATATAACAAATTCAAAAGCAGTTGATGAAGATTTACATACCCATGTGAAGTAGGCAAGATCAGCAAGCTGGATAAACAAGTGAACAAGAAAGTGTCAACCATGCATAAGGCACAAAATATATCATTTGAAGAGAGTAAGAAAATGTACCAAGTTTACCACTCAAAATAATGAGAACAATCCACCTCTTTTCAATAAGTACAATTTCTCAAGACTTATGAAATTCATTTACCATTTAATAAACAAAATAATACAATACTGTAACCCATAATTCCTCGTTTGTGGAGTTAAGTGAGATGCCAGAGGTGATTTTCAGAGATAAGTTCAAATTAACGTATATCAGCCAAAAAAATTAACAAATTTTTTTAATTTTTTTTGTTAATATTAATATATATGTAAAAAAAGTTACCTTAATTTGGCATGAATATAATGAGTTTGTTGCTGTCATTATGGATGGATTTTATGGATACGACAAATATATTACGGCTACTTTTCTTATTCAATATGTTCTTATTTTTAACCATTGTAATATCTAAGAAAATATATGGAACATACTCTCTTCTTTCCTAACCATCACCACTTTTTTTATTCTTATCTATTGAAGAATGATCAATTTTAATTCAAAATCATCTCTTCAAATTGTTTTTCCTTCTTTTTTTATTCGAATAAATGATTTCAACAAAAAAAAAATGATTTCGACATATTTTTAGTTTTCTTTCGTTTATTTATGTGATTTCGTCGTCTTCACACGACTCAATTTGTTTTGATTTCTCGTCTTTATGCGATGTGTTTGTTGATTTTCCGTCTTAGTACGGTGTTTATTTGATTCGGGTTGTAAGATTAACTTTGGGCAAGTGCATATCTAATCAATGGCTTTTACGTCGTCAACGTTATAGATCTGAAGACATGAGTATTCTAGAGAATTGAATATAGTCATATTTGTAGGCATGAGATGCTACCCAGAGACACTCTCTTTTCAATACTCTCTCTAACACTCACTTTCTTATTGGATTAAATTAATGTATGTCTGACCACTTTAAGTGAAACCAATTTTCAAAGTGTGAGATCCACATTGATTTAAATCAATAAAAAAGTGAGTGTTGAAAAGAGAGTGTTGTTAACGCTACTCTTGTAGGCATATATACTTTGTTGTTTTATCTTATTAACATGAATGTTGTGAGTTTGTTCGCAGATTCATCTTTTTTGTTTTTAGTGACTTTAAATTTATATTGTATCGATATACTCTATCAATTTGAATGAATCAATATCGTTTATTTTTGTAAAAAAAAGCTCTTTTGTCGATCAAATTTTCCCCGTTAACAAAAGATGGAGTTCAAACTGCTTCCCATCAACTAAGGGATGATTTGGGTTGTTTCTAATCTTTAAAGTTAAATTTTAAAACAAAACATGTTCGAATAAAATGAGATTGAATTGATTTTTACATAATTTTAAAATAGTTTTCACTTTTATTGCAAAACCATAAAAATAGATTTTTCCAATTCTTTGTTTTAATAAATAAATCAACACATCACCATTGGTAGTTGCTAACCACCACCTACCACCACTCTGAGCACGATTGATCATTCTGATCATCACTTCGGCCACCTCTGACCACCACTTTAACGTCACTGCAACCACTTATATGTCTATCATCAATTCAAGATCAATGTCGAATATGACTCCACTTTGGTCACCTCTGACTGTTGCAACTACTTGTCTGCCTATCACCACCCGACCATAACACCAAATTGTTTGTTATATTTAATCCCTGCTATTTTACGAAAATTCATGTCGCATGTTTTAAGTGACTCTTTAGATAAAGTGTCCTTGTTAAAAGCTTAAAATATCATTAACTAACAATATTTTAAGATCTTTTCAATACGTGTCATAAAAAAGTCACTTGGAACATGTAAAGTGAACTTTTGTAAAAAGTCAAGAACTAAAATTGATAACATAAAATTTAGAGGGACCATCTGAGTGCAACATTTTTTATCATTAGCTAACAATATTCATCGTTTTTCAATTTTAAGGTAGTATTACATTGCCCTATCCTTTCTAAAGGTTTTTTTTTTTTTTTTTATATATATT
>Ga0315915_1009238_pt1 | contig 11268 bp, 2 predicted proteins | sample MpolbnodulesMG_FD_207738 | JGI IMG/M metagenome (GOLD analysis project Ga0315915, IMG submission 207738) | Medicago polymorpha root nodule microbial communities from Los Angeles, California, United States - branched nodules | ecosystem: Host-associated > Plants > Roots > Nodule | place: USA... | reverse complement strand
TATATATATATATATATATATATATATATATATATAGCTTAACTATACTTTTCCCCCCCTAACTTTTCAAATGTTGCAATTTTAGTCCTCTATTAAAAAAAATACAAATTTAGTCCTTTATGAATTAGCCCCTTTGCAATTATAGTCCTTTTTCTAATTTTGACTGAGTCAACGCCGATGTGGCATGCCATATGTGTAATTTTTTAATTAAGTAATATTAAAATTGCCATGTGTGTATATGTTGAATTAAAAAAATATCAAAAAAGAAAGGCAAATTGGAAGGGGCACGTGAGTTGTGCAAGATTTCGAATTATGTATTCATGTTTATGTGCTCTTTCTCAAAAACCCAGATCTGCAGAAGAAAGAGCCACATACACCTCTTCAAGTTATCAGAAGAAGGCTAGATGTTGACTGGTGGTGGTGGTTGTACATGGGAGAAGAAGAAAGAAGATAAGATGGAGGAAGAGGTAAAGAGAGAAGTGAGAGACCAGCACTTCACGTGCCATCTTCTTTTTCATTTTATTTTTTATTTTTTTTAATTCAACAAATAATATGGGTGGCATTTTTCTTTTCTTTTAATAAATAATTACGCGTGGCATGCCACGCAAGCGTTGACCCCGTCAAAATTAGGAAAAATGACCACTATTGCATAACGGTTAATTGATAGGGGACTAAATTTGTCATTTTTTTAATAAGGGTCAAAATCGCAACATTTGAAAAGTTAAGTGGGAAAAAGTACAGTTAAGCCTATATATATATTGCACCTTTATATTGTAACAAACTATGCATATCTTATTCTTATTCAAAAAAAAACTAAACATTGCTAAATAGAAAAGATATTATTTTCTATTTTGTCGGCATCAGATGATAAGATTTTATATACGTTTGATAATGACCCGAAAGATGTCTTTCCTTATGCAGTGGGAATATAGTTGATGTAACACTATGAGAAAAATACTTCATAGCTTTCATTTACCATCTACTTACCTTGAGTTCTTTGCTTCCATTTTGTAGTCAATGGCAACCCAAATATATGTAACAATTGGTCAGGTTCGAGGCTGCTCATCAACCTACGTCATCCGGTTGTTGAGAAGTTTAAGACTTAGTAAGTTTGCATTATGATTTCTGATGTAAGATTTTTACATGTCATAAAACTATTTACACGTGAGTATAATAAGATCGTTTCCGCAGGGAGTTGCGTATATCTTAAGCATTTTAACGTCATTTATCATATTAAGTGTTTGGGTATAAATGTTTGTTTGTGTAAAACTATTTTAACTATTCGACATAAAAGTAAATCGAGGCGAGATAGGGCTATTTTGCTTGGGGTCGGAGACAATCAACCAAGCGTAACAACTGCAATCTCTCGATCAAATAACAGATTCTATCTCTTTAAATGATATTATCACAATCACTCAACAACATCATTCGTGTCCAAATGATGTCGTGATTTCTAATGGAATATTTAAAAGTCGATTTCTCAAACTATTTAAATAATTACAATGTCGATTGGATCGTTTAATCGATGATTTCCCAACCTATTAAACGATCCAAAAACATTAAGTTTTTGATTACAAAGTGATTATCAAAGATTAAATCCCATGTCTAGAATAAAAACTTAGATAGATTATTATTCTAACCCTAAATCCAAAAGTATTTGCCAATAACATTTCAAATCTCAAATAAAGCTTTAAATGCAAGAATAATAACAATATTGAATAAATAAGCTAGAACCATATATTAAAAGATCAAGAGTTTACATAATAGCTTGTTTGAATACCTCAAAACCAACAAGGTTAGATGTAGCTACATATGTCTATGATAGCTTGGCAAAGGATGAAGAAAAGATGAAGATTTCATGCCTAGACTCATGATGTCTCAACAAATCTTCGGTTGAATCTACTCTTAACTACCTTGCCATGTGTTTCTCTCTCTAGAAATGCTCTATTTCTCTTTTTAAAATGCAGAAAATTGCAATAAAATAGTAGTGAATTAGAAGAAAGAGAAGAAAAAGCTATTTATATGGGCTAAGTCTGTGAAATTCCGCTAATAGCCAAATATTTCGCTATTAGCGAAATGTATGAAATCTGCCTCTGCACCAATGGAGTTGCTCCACGTGTCCCTTATCCACTTGACTTTCCTGAAGTTCGTTGGAAACTTTGTTGATGGCGAAACTTCACTGGAACTTTCTCGCTAATGGCAAAATTCTGGCCTTCTGCTTCTGGACTTCGCCAAAACTTCGCTGATGGCGAAAGCTTCCTGTAACAAATTCGCTAATGGTGAGTTTCTTGTGAACTTTGGCAATATTTGATACTTGCTTGTATTTTCCTGCACAAAAAGGACTGAGTAAGGCATGTAAAGCATAAATGGCATTAATGCACATAATTGAAGCTTTTCCATCAATAACTTGTAAAACAAATCACCAAAATGCCTAAACTAACACATGAATTAGATCACTTTTGAGCACTTATCAATTTCACAATACAGTGTTAGAGTAACTTATTATTTCACAATCCGATTTGATTGTTTTTTGACCATGTTTCTTGAATTGTTGTCGCGACCTTAACACTTCTCAAGCTCAGAGTCAAAGATTCAGTCAGAACTTAAGTCAGAGTTCGACCTATTCTCAACGTACTTCGTACACCGATTTTTCCAATCTGTCTTTGGTTAGGCCAATTGCTGAATTTATAAACTTAGTCAAGGTCTGCTTTTTTATGCACAAACATGCTTTGAATTTTTTTACGCACAAATTAAAAATACATATTGGATTATTCTTTATTTCATGTGCATAATTTGTATTAGGATACATACTGCATCGCTATTTGGAAAACAACTAAATTCAATCCTAACTAGTTTGGATTGTGTTATGAGAGTTGCACCAAATGTTCGAATACATCAATGTCAAATGGTGCTAGCTATAGATGCACATGCGGGAGTGATTCTTAATTTCCATTTGTTTCAACAATGTTAATTGGTCAACGGGGTACATATAATGTACATGCATGCATTTATCTAGACTTTATAGGAAGATAAATTAGAAGTCATTGTACATTTTCTTTAGCTTAAAATCAGTTATGCTACCTTTATTTTATAAATTATATGTAACTATATTCGCATACATCTTATCCATGTTAATATGCATTAGACTAATATTGTAGTTATTTCCCTGTTTAGCATTTCCCAAACGAGGTGTCAAGAACAATTCTGAAAGGAAAGCGCAAAACAATCACTCTCATTGATGATCAGACACAGAGAAAGTATAAGTATCGCCTCATTCCCGTCGATAGAGCAAGCTATGAAAAATACTTGGGTGGGCAGGGATTCAATTTCTGCAGAGAATGTGTGATGGAAGAAGGTGGTAAGCTCATCTTTGATCTCGAAAAGTCACCGAAGAACTTGCACGTTCGAGTTGTTCCAAAGTAGATCTTTGTTGCTGAACTATTTGAACTTCTACTATTTTGACGTATCGCTCTGGACTGTAATCGTAAACTATCTTGACTTTGGGATGCCATTTGTTCTTTTCATTTCGCCTGATGTAAATATTGGCAAAAGTCCCATTTTGGTTAGTCTATGACACTTGCAGTCTCTTTTATAAACCTAACTATTATGTAACGTTAATCTGCACATTGTTGGTTCCTTCATTGGTTCGAATTAGTATCATGTTAATTATAATGTTTTCCTAACCTCTTGAACATAATAGAACATGCTCTTTTCCTACAACAAATCTTTATAATGCTTTGGTAAATGTTTTAGAAATGTACAAATATATATATAACATCTAATTAACACTGCAATTTGTTTTGTAACTAGCACTTCCCAAATGAGATACCAAGGACATTTCTAAAAGCAACACGGAAAACAATCACACTCATCGACAAACAAGCTCAAAAAAGGTATAAGTGTCGCTTGATAACGGCAAACAGAGCAAGTTATGAAAAATAGTTAGGTGGCCAATGGTTCAAATTTTGCCGAGAACATATGTTAGAGGTAGGTGATAAGCTAATTTTTGATCTAGAGAAGCCACCTAAAAATATGCACGTTCAAGTCGTTCCCAAATAAAGATTTGGTGTTCATGATCCGCACTTTCAACAAATCACCTTAACTATAATCCTATACTAGATTATCTTCACTCACCGATGCTACTTCTTTGCTTGATTTCATCTGATGTAAATATGGGTATCAATCCTTTTTTGGTAACTCTATAACAACAACACTCCTTTTTATAATTTTGGTTAATATGTAATCGTAATTCACATATCATTGGTTTCAATTGTTTTCATCCTAAATATTATGTCAATTCCTAATCTAATAAACTGATTATATGCTTTCTTAATCAGCCCATACATATTTTATGATGAATCACAATGTTCCGTCGTTTTAACATCTCTTCTTTCAAAGAATTTTTTTATCGAATACGTTATTGAACCCGTGCGAAGCACGGGTTTGTAACTAGTATAAAAATAAAAGAAAAACATACTCGGGAACAAATTGGAAGAAGAAAACCCTCCTTAATGCTTCATATGCTTGACCATTGCCTTGAACCGCTAACTTTCTAAATGATTATAAGTGTGTGTGTGCAAGGGTCTCTATTTATAGACATTTTTTCAGCTAGGGTTTGTTGATAATTCTTGTCTTTTTCCTTCGATCCAACTTGAAAAACAAGTTGAAAACAATCAAAACCAGCACATGATGTGCAGGGGTGCATAGATCGCATTAGGTAGCCCCCCTAGGTTATGCCATCCGCAAGCGTGTTTTTACGATGCGATCTGCAATTTTTCATCCTTTTTAGATCGTTCTTCCGTCTTGGGATGAATTTTCTCCAATTGTATTATCTTCAAAAACCTTTGAAGTACCGTCAATTTTCATTTTAATTTCCATAATCCTATGGTGTCTTACTTTACTGAATTACATGATTTTTCAATAAAAAAAGACTCAAAATACATATGGAATTGCATTTTTAAGGAAGAAACTGAAATGACTCAAATAAAAACAATACAAAATTTCTCTTGAACCATGAACAACTCCTTTAAATAAACTCTAAATTGTCTTTAAATGCAGATAAAATAACTAAAAACATAGCCTAAGACATCATATGATGCTCCGTCATCACCTGGAATTGAACCCGGGATCTCCCAAACAATTCATTCTTTGGTGAAACTCATTAACTACTTGAGCTCAATTTCTTAATTAATTGTTGTTTTACTGTCGATAATTTTTTTGTTAATTATTTTACCACGTACACAGTTCTTTAATTGTATTAATCAACTTAACAAATAATCAGTCAACTTGTTGATCATCTAGACAACAAAATTGAATATTTGTATCCTTCCTTATCTTATTTACTATGTTTTTATCACACAATGACATTGTTCATGCGCATTTTGTTCGGTTATATCGCATTGTCTTGTCACTTGAAAACTAATCAATAATGCAATACATGGGGCCATTTGTTTACACCTAAAAATAATTATCATGTTAGTCGAAATTGAAAAAAATAGGAATGGAAGTTATGTGAGTTTCCTTTCAGTCGATGGAAGATTAGGCAAATGTTATGTCAGCCAAATAAGGGTAAGTTGATTCTTCCTTAAGTCTACTGACTCAGGAGGCATGCAGGTCTTGAAGACATAAAACCGAGTTAAAACTTAGTAGAATTGGATAACGAAGCACCGAATCTACATTCCTTGTTTATAGTGTCATTAACAACAAATAACAACGAGTAACAAGGCATGTTTAAGGAAGTGTTGCACATGTTGGATATTGTCAACAGATCGTGCCATGTAATGGAAAGTTGTCATTCAAGCGTGAGGGGCGACATGATCCCCTTAGCGAGAGAAAATTAATGCATAACCCACGTAAAAATAAAACCCAAAAACAATCATACCTAACACTCTATAGGAGTACTTAAAGAACCCACGACGGATGGACAAAGTTTCATCCTCGGTGTTAATTGTTTGAAGAAATAAAATCACAGCTGAGGAATATTAGGTGATACCTCATCTAAATCTCTAGTTTGACATCAAATTATTAATTCAAATCCTAGTCTCCAGGGGCTCTCTCACTAACTTATCCAAACTATTCATATTATTGTCCACTCTTTATCGATCTCATCATCTCCAATCTTGAAAAAGCAATAACATTGTTAAGAATTTCTCTTTCCACCAATTGGTAAGTCTCATTCATCATGTACTTTTACTCCTTATTTAGGATTTTGTTCTTATCTTAGTTTTTGATTCTACTAAGTGATTATTAAGATTTCATCGATTGTAAAGTGAGAAATAAAAGCTATAAGTAAATCTAAATAATGTTATTTGCTGAATTTTTTTCATTTTATTTCAATTATCTTAGAGTAAAATATCCAAAAGTACAAGTTTCAGGAAAATAGAAAGAAAGAAAGAAAAAACAATTCAAATTAGTGGGTGCTACCACAATAACAAAACAACAACTTGTAGAATTTTCTTGCGGAATCTTACGGGTGCATAGATCAATCACATCCACATATACCGTCATAGAAATTGGGGAAAAAATTTGACAACCGAACCTTCATTAAAATACAATTCGGCTTAAGATGCAATAGGCACATATCTTTTGGACAATCAGAATGTTGATTACATTCAATAACCGCTGTAATGAAAAAATAGAACAAAAGGATGATATTAACATTTATAAAATATTATATTATATAGGAAGTAACTAAGGAAATTTAAAAAGGATAAAATTAGATTACCATCAACGTTCATTGCAACAAGAAATAAGAAAAGAAAGATAATCATGACATAAGTAAACTTGAAAACTTTAACCATATTTTCTAACTTTACATTTAAGAGATATTATATGATTTTATATCACTTTATAATTTATAAAACTCATCCTTTTCTTATACACCTTAACTAGTTTTTAGCAATTATAAACTTGTAAAACAACCTTTCTAAAGTTAAAACATTATTAAATGTCTCTTAAGTACATCAAATGTTATGTTTGTCCCTTTATCGTACTTAATAGAGAGTTAACGTAAAAAACATACCAATCATCAGAATTCATTCTTATTTTACCAATCTTCTATTATTTGATAATCTTTCTCAACAAAAAAGGGATAATATAAAAAAAAGAGGATTAGTATGTGTGAATTCATGTGAGCCCTAAACTATAGGAGAGATATATCTTGTGTACAAGCTACATTTCAAATTCATCGATAATTCCTCGAGAACATGAAAAGTTCATTATTGGCAATGTATTTCTCATGTTTCGTCGAGAATGAAAAAAGTACGTTAATAAGTTTTTATGGTCTGTGTTGTGTGAATTAAATTTTTTTATGAGAAAATAACTCCAATTGATTTTTGGTGAAGGTGGATAAAAATTCATCAACTACTTAAATTATAATAATGCTTGTTGGTCACTAAAATTTAAACAGGGGCTTCATATGTCATCTCTAGAAGATTTTGTGAATCTCTACATTTTTAAAGTTCTAGATTGAGAACTCTGACGGAAAATAAACCGTCACGCGTCAGTAAAATTTATTAGTGCCGAGATAATTTTATTTGCTTCTAAGGCTTTTTATTTTGTGTCCTGAGAGTTAGATTGAAGCTCAATTAGTGACATGTAATTAGAGTGAAAATAAATCATGTGTCTTTTAATACTTTCCAAACTCTATAAACAGAGGTCTTTGGTCTCAAAAATCACACATTTCTTCTCACCCCCCTTGAAACCATCGATACCGCCATCCCCTCCCTATCTCACTCAATTTCCAACCTAATTTATCTATTTTTCTCTTAAATTGACAATCGTTGCGGATCATTATTATCCACTCCTAGATCGAACACAACAAAGAGGTAATGATGTTTGGAAAGTTTTTAAAAAGCTTTATAATCTAAAGTAAATTCTTTATGAAATCATTTAACTTCATTTGAAACACATACGAACGTGAAGTTAAACCATACATAACTTGACCTAAATAAGACAATCAAAACATAACGAGAAGAATGAGATTGAGAGAATAACACAATATTTTTAAACTAGTTCATTATTCAAACATATAGTCGGTCTAATTCACCCCTATCAAAGTGATTTTGTCTTTTATTCTAAAAGGATTTAATCCATTATATTCCACCAGTTGCAAACTTCAAAGTATATTCTTTCACCATAGGCTATATTCTGATATCTTACAAATCATTCATCTTTTCTAAGTCCTTTACCACTCAATCATGTCCCCTTCACCAAGCATGATAAGTTTCAAGAGAATATCATAACTAAGACAAAGTCTAATTTGTCTTCTCGTATCTATGAGGTCTAAGTGTTTACAATCTTTTTATAGTACATTGTTAATAATTGTTGTTGCAAATACTGGTCATTGTACGTGAGTGAAGAGTTTGTATATAACTAATACAAAGTCTTTTATATGATGATTACTCCCTCTGTGGGAGAATGCTACAATAAAATCTTAAGTAAATTCAAGTGTGTTGCGACTACTTTATTGATCTACAATATGATCTAATTACTCTCCATTTGAGAGATTTTACAATGAATTTTATTTATTATGATCCACATTTGACTAAAACAAATTCTAATTTTGCCTTCTCTTATCCACGAGGTCCAAGTGTTTACAATCTCTTTGTAGTACATTGTTAATAAATGATGTTGCTAATACTGGCCATTGTATGTAAGTGAAGAGTTTGTATCTAACTGATACAAAGTCTTTGATAAGATGACTACTCTATGTGAGAGAATGTTACAATAAAATCCTATGTCAATTCAAGTGTGTTGCAACTATTGATCTACAATGTGATCTAATTACTCTCCATTTGAGAGATTTTACAATGAATTTATTTATTATGATCCATGTTTTTTCTTAATTATTTTTTTCTTTAGAACATAGATGTTTTTATAAATGTCGCATATTGTTCACTCACACATGCATTTCTTCTTCTTCTTCTTCTTCTTGAAGAAAATAACCATTGGAATAATGGCGTTGGAGTACATGACAAAATATAGTGCAAAGAGTTGTTAGACTGATTGTATAGATGTAAGGACACAATGTTGTGCTATAATACTGTCTATTTTATTTGCTCTTATTTTCAAATGATTGGGCTTGATCTCTTGGACAATGCTCAGATTTTCAAACAAGATATAGTTGAGTCTTTTTAGAGTCCATAGTGGTTCACGAAGGTTGTGGACAAATTAGAATTAGAAAGTGAAACTTGACGTTTTACTTGTGATGCATGTTTTTTAGCGTCACCAACTAAAACTACTATTTACATGGAAGCATGTTCGAAGGAAGGATGTATTTGTGGATAAAGGAAACGAAAAATATCGTGAAGGAGGAGAAATTAATACAAACATGGGGCGACAAGTACTCCCATCGACATGAAGAATCACACACAACTTGCAAAAATAGCCGAGCAAGGGTAGTTTTCTTGGGCCACAATAGTTTGGACATTAAGACTAGTGTTGCTGATAAATATCGTACTTGTGCATTTTATTTGACACACTAATTTAATTAAATGAGCTATTTTTCACAATGTATCCCTTTTATTTTTCTACTTTACATTTTACTCAAGTGTTTCTTAGTTTAGTAGCTCACAAAAAAAAAACTTTGTACTTACCACTTTTTGGAATATTTAAGCGGTTAATAGTCGAGGAATAAAGTTCATTTCATGTTGTAATCATTTTAAGCACAAATGAAATTACAATTGAGAGTTATTAACTTATCATTCAACTAACTTTCAAGTTAGACAACAAATTTGTCACACTTGATTTGACATTACGACCAAAACCACTAAAATTTCAATTCCCCAAGCCATGACAATGTTTGACATATGCACCACAATGTTTGACATAAACAACTCGATGACATTGTTACTTTCATGTTTCACAGTGAGTTAGGAAGTCAGAGGCCAAATGAGCTTATCATGGTGACAATTTTGTTACTTCTGCCATTCAAGGAAGAAAACCAATGTCAAGGAGGCATTGTAATCAAAAGGAAAATGATCTTTGCAACGACAGGACCTTCACAAGTTAAGTTGAATCCTATTAAACATATCCCTTTTAAGATTTTAAGTTTCCAACCCATAATTTTTGTCACGATTTGTATAACACTCATTATATATATAGGTTTTGCTAGAAGACACATTTTATGAAGGTGTCTTTTAGCAAGTTATTCTATGAGCATTTGCTAAAAAACACCAACTAATTTTTATGAAAGTTTCTTTTAGCAAAGTCATAACTAAAAAGTGGAAATCACACCTTGAGGTGTGGTTTGCTAAAAGACACCTTCATGGATGGCTTCTAACAAAACCCATATATATATATATATACACACACTAGTATTTCCACCCGTGCAACGCACGGGCGAACAAATATTTTTTGTGGTGTTAACAAATTATTACTCTGAACTACCACCAAAATAAAAACATATAATGCATTTGTTAGATAAATCGGATTATGTTGTCATCATCAGATTAAAGATGTCATCGTTTGACATATACATCAATTTAATTTAAAGCAATTTCATATCCATAACCAATAATAATTAATGACAACATATGTTATAAGTGACACAAAAAAGTAGTCGACACTTGGAAGAGAAATTAATCCAAAAAAAAAAAAAAATCCTTCTTGAAGATAGATGCATCATCGCTTGATAGCTCCAAAGTTATCTACAAAATTAAACAAAGGTTTTTGCGTGTGATTAATGTATATTGAATAATTCAAATTGACCATGAAGCTTAAATATACACATATTCATACCTGATAAGCTATTTTCTACAAATTATCAAACACCTCCGGATAAACAACATTGATAGTTGAGGTGCATGGATTGCCATCTTCATCCAAAATCAACATTTTCAATCATTTCTTGGTGGTTACCCTCGAAACACCAACATACAACTGCCCATGTGCAATATTATAATGTTTGAGAGAGTGAAAGTGAGAATATGATGAAAGTGTTGGTATTTGAATTGTGAGTGGAGTTTGTCCTCTAATTTAATTGAGTGGAGTTTGTGACTTTAACATTAATACAATTGTTTTTTTTTGAAAGGACATTAATACAATTGTTAATCACAACATTTATACCTACAATATAAATAGAAACATAAACTAAATACTTATAGCTCCATGTTTGAAGAATATGAAATTTTGGACTTAAATGTATAGTTATAGCCCCCATGTTTAGGGAATATAAAATTTTAAACTATCATCAAATACTTATAGCCCCCATGCATAAGACATATTGATTTGTTTGAGGTTAGCATTGAAAAATAGAGTGTTTGTATA
>Ga0315915_1009236_pt1 | contig 11270 bp, 5 predicted proteins | sample MpolbnodulesMG_FD_207738 | JGI IMG/M metagenome (GOLD analysis project Ga0315915, IMG submission 207738) | Medicago polymorpha root nodule microbial communities from Los Angeles, California, United States - branched nodules | ecosystem: Host-associated > Plants > Roots > Nodule | place: USA... | reverse complement strand
ATATGCGCTAATGAGGCGGATAAAATCCTCAAGGACAGTGACTATCACGCCTCAGGTTACGTAACAATGTGCGTTAGTCTTGCAGGTTTCCTCTAACTTGATTTGTGAAGATTTTGATGGAGCTGTCGGCAACCAAATTCGATAAGTTCCTCGTGCTTTATTTTACTCTATTATTAGTCATATTTACTTGTTATGATATTTCTCTTTAAATTCTTATATGTGATAATTTACACATCTAAATATACAACAGAGACTACATAAGGTTTTTATGTGGTCAAGGTTTTAGTGCATCAACTTTGCAACTAATCACAAAGGAAAATATTATTTGCTCTGAGATAGCACATACGACTGCAAGGGACTTAAACTATCCTTCTTTTGCTCTCAAAGCCCCACATCCCAAACACCATATAACTGGAACTTTCAAAAGGACGGTTACAAATGTTGGATCGCCAATGTCTACTTACATAGCAACTGTAAATGCTCCTAAGGGACTCAATATTTCAGTGACTCCGAGTGTACTGTCCTTCACTTCAGTTGGAGAAAAGCAATCCTTTGTTCTCACCATACTTGGAAAAATGAAGAGATCTATTAGGTCGGCTTCCTTGATTTGGGATGACGGTAAATTTCAAGTAAGGAGTCCCATTGTCATATTTGATGAACGGGCAGAGAGCAAGGGTGTCAATTTATACTGCATAAATTACATATATATTGTAATTTTTAATTTACTATTTTATATTATTATTATTGAATAATTTGTAGACTTTTGTTAAGGAAAAGAAAATTGTATCATCTTATTCATTGACTCATAATGACTCAAAATCTTTTGTTGAACCTACATATAATATTGCAAACATTTTGTTCACATTTAATGCAATTATTGAGTTAAAACTTACGTATGAAAAAGGAGAAATCATAGCATAATAAAGGCTTAATTGCATGTTTGGTCTCTTACGTTTATTTTAGGTTCTAAGTTAGGCCCTTTTGTTTTAAACGTTTCATGTTAGTCCAAAACGTTTGCAAAGTTGGTCCTGTTTGTTAGTTCTTCGTTTGAACATGACACTTGGTAGATGAAATGTACACGTGGACAAACAAATTACCTGCTCAATTAAAAAAAAATGCCATCTAATATTAACAAATTAAAATAAAAAAGAAAAGTCAAAAAACTGTTATAAAATCAAAATTAGATTAGGATTGGGGGGTAAATTGAAAATTAGGGTTCTATCATCTTTCTGCCCCAACTAGATTGAAGAACCCGTGCGCCGCACGGGTCTTATGAGCTGAAATAACTATTTAATGATTTAATTTCAACTCATAGAAATAATTGTTTGAACCAATATTTAAGAACCAAAAATTATAAGCGTAAGGGAAAATTAAAGTTTATGGGAAGTGTAAAAGTTGGGATGAGAAGTGGGGGCGGTTTTAGAGGTTTGTTGGTAAAATGTAACTAATGAAAGATTAGTGTCGTGAATGTATATTTTAAAAGCGAAATTAATTCAACCAAAACTTGTGTGACATAATGACATAAACCGTGGAGAATGACCATCTCTAACTGGGTTCAACAAAAATTACAATTATGATAAATATGAAACAATAAGATAATAAAATGCAGTTCATTAGTTTCACTAAATAATCTATAATATTCAGAGAAAGTCAATAAAGCTTTTAAAATCAAAAAATAGAAATTAATATCTGAAAGAAGTATATAAAAAAAGGCAAAGATACAATGTAAGAAGGTGGCTCAATGTAATTCACAAAGCATAGGATAGAAAGAATTGGGAATTGGTAGCAAATATAGAGAAGAGTAATAATCACGTAATAAAAAAAATCAAATTGATAATGATAAAATTTGTATGAGTAACCAAGATTTTTTTCAAGTTTATTACTCATCATCTCAATAAACATTACCAAACCCCAATATTTTTTCGATAGAAAATTTTGTAAGAGTCAACTAATTTTTTGGATGAAGTGGCAAGCAAAGTAATAAAATTACCTAGGTGTATGCAAAAACTCATAGGAAACACGCGTGGAAATTGAAGGGAGAATTTGAACAATATAACACGGTAAACAACAAATGCTCAGTAAATGTTTCAGAACTAATTAGTTTAGTTGGGATGAAAAAAAAATTGAAATTGAAATTGAGAACAAAATGGGAGGGAAATTTTTTAGGGTTGATGTGCTTAGTACTTAATGCAGTATAATTAGAGGGAAAAAATTAGGTTAAGGTGTAGCTAAACCTAACAACTTTTAAGAATAAGGGATATGAAACAATAAGATAATAAAATGCAGTTCATTAGTTTCATTAAATAATCTCTAATATTCAAAGAAAGTCAATAAAGCTTTTAAAAGCAAAAAATAGAAATTAATATCTCAAAGAAGTATATAAAAAAAAGGCAAAGATACAATGTAAAAAGGTGGCTCAATGTAATTCAGAAAGTATACGATAGAAAGAGTTGGGAATTGGTAGCAAATATAGAGAAGAGTAATAATCACGTAATAAAAAAAATTCAAATTGATAATTATAAAATTTGGATGAGTGACCAAGATTTTTTTTCAAGTTTATTACTCATCATCTCAACAAACATTACCAAACCCCACTATTTTTTCGATAGAGAATTTTGCAAGAGTCAACTAAATTTTTTGATGAAGTGGCAAGCAAAGTAATAAAATTACCTTGGTGTATGCAAAAACTCATAGGAAACACACGTGGGAATTGAAGGGAGAATTTGAACAATATAACACGGTAAACAACAAACCTTCGGTAGATGCTTCAGAACTAATTAGTTTAGTTGGGATAAAAAAAAAATTGAAATTCAAAATGGGAGGGAAATTTTTTAGGGTTGATATATTTAGTAATTAATGCAAGGTAATTAGAGGGGAAAAATTAGGATAAGGTGTAGCAAGACCTAACAACTTTTAAGAATAAGGTGGATTTAAATCCAGGTTTTTTCATCTTCTTCCCCAATTCAAAATCCAAAGGCATCAACAATGGCGATGAATTCATCTTAAAACAGTTTGTCTAGGAGGTCTTTTCGTTATTTTCCGTCCAATTCCAGTACGAATCTAAGTGTCAACATCATTGGAGCTCGAATTGTAATGGAAACCCCCAAGTGCAGTTGTGAAAATGAACCCTTCTGTCGTCTTCGTACTGCAAAAATCCAATCAAATTTTGGACGAAAATTACGGGGATACAAGAATTATAAGGTTATATGTTCTCTGTTTTATCTTTTTTTTCTTTCCTTCTCATAGACATATTATTGTTGTTTGAGATTCACAACCGTGCAAAATTGTGTGTAATATTTACGGTAGCGGATCAGATCAGATCACCGACCACCCCTGCCTACCCCACTACATGTTTTTGTGTGTTTTAAACTTATAGAATGCAAATTGCAAGCACTTGCTATTATAGAATGCATGCACACAATTTTGAAACAAACTCATTTTGGAGTGTTGTTCCTTTTGGCAAGATTATAGTAGATCCTGAAAATGTGAGTGATTTCACCACCCAATCGTATGGATACTTGTGATGATGAATATGATTTTGAGGAAAATGTAGGTGTTGAGGACAAAAACATATATTTCGACAAAAAAAAAGGTGAAGACATATGAAGTAGAAAATGATCATGATATTTGGCATTTTGAATAACTTAGGATATTTATCTTTTGTTTTAAGACAAGTTTAGGATAAATATCACCTGCGACAACATTGATTAAGGGTCCGAGATTCAATTTTCCGATATTAAAATTTGGAAAAAGGATAGTTGTACAACTACTTACAACTGTATTTCTTTTACTCATATTTATCATCTTATTTTTTTCTTCCTATAATTTTTGACCAATAAAAAGAAAAGAAAAAAAAGTTGTCATACAAGTTGTCGCATATGGTTGTACAAATATGAGTAATATCACTACTCTAAATTACACTACACTACACATAATAAGTGCAATTTTTTTACTTATATTTTCTGATTTTTATTGTTGGATAGTGGGTGCTAACTTTTTTGAGATTTTACTTCCAAACACACATGATGTAATGTAAATGCTCATATTTTGTCCTATACATTAATGTATTCTGGATACAGTAGATTACAGTAGAATGCGTTATTTTATTTTGGAATTACTGTTATTTGAATCATATAGAAAGATTTCATTTGAATTCATATTACTTCATCAAAGATTATTTTTACAGCCTTGTTCTGTAACTAGCAGCAGCAACAAACAACACGACTCGTTCTATAGCATTCGTGAATCACTCAATTTTGCTTGTCTTATACTGAAAATCTCTCAACCTTTGAACAATATATTGGACAATGTCTCTATTACAAACCTCAACTTTACAAGTAAAACTAAGCCAAAAATAAACATTTTTTTTAAGAAGTTAAACTAACCTCTTAAATTAGCACCAGAGAGAACCGAACCTGAGATTTTGGAGAGGAGCACAAAGACAAAAATAAACATTATTCAGTTGCTTGTGTATATATATAAGCATCAAAGATATGCAGCAATATACATAATGATCAACTTGATTGAACACTTTCATATCTAACAGTATGACGTCTAAGCCACAACTGATACATAATAGTATTAAACGCATCAAACGGCTGAGCAGGTCGATTCCACCGTAAGTGCTTACTCCCCACCACACCCAATCTTCTCATATACTCATACCTTTCCCTCCACGTGTCAGTTTCAATCTTCACACCACTTTTCACAAAGACAGCCATCTCCTTCCACCTCAGCACATCCATGAACGGCATGTCGTTTACGGCTCCTTCCGTAACAACGACAGGAACACACCCTAACCGCAACGCTTCACCTACCCACAAAACGTCGTCGTTTTCATAATCAACAACGCAAAACTCGGTACCATCAAATTTCACCGGCGCGTGGGGATCAAAAATCGGTGTCAGAGTAATATCCTTGTGTGGGATGAAGCTACGATTGCGTGTGGGGAAACACGCGATCTGGACAGCGTTTTTCTTCAGCTCAACTATGTTCCGGTCGTTAACGTGAGAAATTCCGTCGCAGGAAAGATAAAAGTGATCGGCGCCGAGGGAACGGTTCCAATATGGAAAATCGTTACGGATGCGTGAGATATGACGCGCTAAGGAGCGCGTGGAGGTGTCTGAGGAGAAAGGGAGGAAGAAGAGGTGTGCTTGTTCAGGGTGTTGTGTAAGGTAAGAACTGTTTTGTAGTGAAGAATAGAACAGAGATTCTTGTTCTGTTTTGAAACTGAATTGTGTTATGTTTGTGTTTGGTTGATACGTAAACACTTTGAAATTTTGAATCATTTTTTGATAATTTTGAAGGAAGAGTGTTGTGGATGTAAGATAGTAAGGATTAGGAGAAGAGTTGTTTTGAGGAAGTGATGATAACACAAATTTAGAGGAACATAATAATCGTAAGAACACGATGATGATTGTTCTGAAAAACAACATTTTACACTTTGTGAATGATTAAACTATTGACTTTGGTTTGTGAATTTTTGGAGGTTGAAATGAATATGAATAGGTAAGGTTAGGTAGCGTCAAACCTTAACAATTTCCGAATTTGTAGTATATTGAATATTGAGTTGCATGTGCAAATACTATGTGTTTTTGTTAATTTCCATGATTTGACCTTTTGATGTTGCTTGTTCGATCACGCTACTAGAATTTGAGGGAGTTTTTTTTTTTTTTTTAATTAAATAAATTTTTTGATGGTTCGTTGTAAAGTCTAATTCAGCCGATAATATCGATATTTTTTAATTGAACACTTTCATCCGAGTTCAAATCCAAGAATTCATAGACGTGTGTGATAGTTTTGGATGGTGCATGTTACTTCATTTATAGATAAAAAATAGAATTAAGTCAGGTTAATGTGTATGTACTAAAATGAAAATAGACTTAGATAGTTCAAGAGAATTCTACTATTAATGTTAATTTCTTTTGCGATCTTTTCAGTTTGATGTTTATAATAAGTTAGTGAGTTAAGTTTTATCAGTAAAATGTTACATGAATGCTATTTGGACACGCAAAGTAGACAATACATGACGGTGATATATGCCATTTTTACTGGATAAATATGATGAACAATGCTTTTTTTGCTAAATTTTTGTTTTTTAACATAAAAATTGTATTATAAAAGATAATCTTTGTAACAAAAATTTAGTTGTGTGATTAACCCTAGTTCTCTACTTCATTAACCACAAAAATGTATGTTGTTATCCATATTTATAATCTATTTATTTGTCATTTTCTGAAATTACGTAAAATAATTGGTTATAAACATCCAATTTTTGTTGGTAACGAGTGGTTAACGAAATTTATGTTTTCAAAAGTGGTTAGTTCAGTTGTAAATTGGTTATTAATACAATTCAGTTTTTGTGTTATAAAAATTATCTTCTATAAAAAGAATTTTAAGATATATGTTGGTCCCAAAAAACAATGTTCACAATGCAGGTGTCATCCTATTTTGTGTGTGCAAATAACATTTTTGAAAATATATAAATGTATAATTGGTGACACTTAGAAGTAAAAAGCGGATACTAAAATACATAATGAATAATTCTTGAGACCATTTAAAATTCTAAAAGGTTTCACAATTAGAATGTAGTATTCCCTCCAGTCCTTATTATAAGAAAAGTTGATTTTTTAAGTTCATAGAATAATTAATGTATCTTATTGTAAATACAGACTAGATATATCACTTACACGATGAATCAAAAAAGTCAATTGTTTCCTATAATAAGGACCGGAAGGAGTATGATTCAATTGCTTATAAAAATGGTTTACTAAGACAGACATCACTTAAACATATGCATAATAATTATATGCTGTATTTTTCTTAAAATAAATAAATTATATATTGTATTTTATAAACTTATTTATAACATGATCATTTAACTTAATAATATTTTTAGACTAAATTGAACATCCGGTCCTTCAACTTAATTTTTTATTTTAAAGTGGTCTCATACCTATCAAAGTTTCAATTCGGTCCTTCATCTATATTTACGTCAATCAAATTAGTCATCTCTGTTAGTTTTTTTTGTGTAAAAATTGTTTACCCTTGTCCACGTGTCATTTAGGATTGGTGATTAAGGGTTAAATTTGAAAAACACACGAGTATGATGTTCCTTTTGTTTCACTTAGGATGATTTGTAAGACTCTTATTTGATGTAATCAAATCTTAATAGTGAAACATTAATGAAGTGCAATATGAAAAACATATAGGATGATATTCTTAATGGAACATTCCTATTGTTTTGTACTTCAAATGTTCATAGTCTTGAATGAACATTGAAGATACCTTTTTTGACTTTAATCAAATAAATGTCTTTATTCCTTGATTGATCTTAGTCAATGTACTTTAGTAGGGTTTTATTTATGTTACGTGAACCTTGCATGTTCTTCATTTGGTTCATGAATTTCTGGGCTTGGTTCTTGATGTTCATTATGAACAATCTTCTGAACTCTGTCCAACCTTATGAACTCTTTTTAACTTTCTGAACTCTAACTGAGTTCTTAAGTCTTTATGTTCTTTGATTTCTTGTTTCTTGGTATAATTTAAACCTTGTTCCTGTCTAAGTTAAACACTCAAGAGCATAAGTTAAATACTAACAAATTAATCAAAGTTCATTAATTCCTTAATCATCAAGGTTTGTTATCTTTAAAATTAATTAGGGATTTTGCCTCAACACTTTTATTACATTTAGGATGATATTTTCTTTAATATAGAATGATTGGTGTAAGTGTACGTAGTAAAAGATAGTGAAATTTTAGGGCTTCATATCACGGGATGGAGGGAAGCAGCATGGGGGATGAGGACATACAAGTTGGGCACATATTTCGCCTGGTATGCAACATGGTGGTCGTAGACCTTGTACATTTCCAACTAGAGCGACTACAATAGCAATAAGTAATAACATAAACTTCAAAAAAATCTTCAACATATTTTCCATTATAACAAAGCTTGGTATGCAAAGAAAACTGAAGTGGTTATCTTATAGTGAGTGGTATGTTGAAGAAATATGCATTTATTTATAGACAATTTTTTTTTTACCAAAATAATTAAAATAAATAAATATCAATAATGTGAAAACCTTTTTAAGTAATTTTTTTATATCCTTTGACTGACTTCTAATACCTTATTTTATATTTGGCTTTCTTCTATTTTTTTATTTTATTTTTGGTCAAGACTTTGACTTCTATTGTAATGATGTTTAGTAAATATTACAATTGGAATAAAATTTAACCCATAACTATATTATTGTGTAATTTAAGATAAATAAAATACAATTTTACTTCCATTTTTTTTATTTCTGACCCATTTCAATTAAATCTATTATATTTTTATAACTTATTTTCAATATTTATATTAAATCATTATAAATTTCTAGAATATTTAGATAATGTATTTCAAATATCATTTTAATATTTAAAACACAGACTTGATTCAAAACTATTTTAATACATACACAATAATTCCAATGATAGTGGCATAAACATGCCAAGCATTGAGGGGAGCTTGAATTAAGTTTATAGCATGGAGGAAATTAATCTCCCTTAAAAATGTGCAGTTAACTCACACCCTTTGAGAGGCTAACGAATGTGCGGATTTTTTAACTAAACATGGTACCACTCACGATTCTTCTTGGTGCAGCTTCTCCAACCCCATCCCAGGCTTGAAAGATCTACTAGGCTACGTAACCACGAATTTTCGAATTCAAAGGAGAAAACAGTTACCAATTTTAGCATGGAAGTTGGTTAATGACAATTTATGAGGAAGTAATGGCAATGATTGTGAGCGTGAGGCAATAAAGGCAACGAATCAAGGTGTGTGTGATGGGGGGATTTCTCTTTGCTAATGGAAAATCTCTATAAAGGCAACTTATCAGCAAATAAAGGTGTTAATGGCAATTTAGTGGATTATAACCAGTAAGATACTCGTGCGTCAAATACCCGTGCTGACATACGGGTACTCGTCGGATGGATGATTTATACAGTAAAAACTTGAATATATGATATTTGTATATAAATATTTATTGGGTCTTGCTAACCAGTGTCTTCAGGGCAATGGTTAAGGAAACTATAAATAAAAAATTTGTTTTGAAAATATAAGTTTTGACTTTTGATTAAGTAATAATTACACAATTTTTTATAAAAAAATATTACTTGTTTTAGTTGCTTAACCAATGTCCTTAGGACATTGTTTAGTATTCTCCATATTTATTTGCTCATTATTTGGATGATCTTTGCTTGTTAAAAGGATGATAATGTGAAAAAATCTTTGCTCATTAAAAGGACAAGGAATCTGTTAAGACTTAAACCCATGAGGAGAGCCCAACCTAAAAGACTAATCCATTAGGGGGGAGAACCTCATGGCTTAAGTACCACATCAAACACTTTTATCTATCCGGTGTGGGACTCCTAACAGAATCAAAGGAATTGGAATTAGAAAAGTGTGAACTCAATTGGTTAATGAATTCTACAAAGAACCAATTGTTTAGGATAACTTGAGGTGGATTATAAAAACTCCCTTCTGATATGGAGGTAGAGTTCCAACGCATTTGCTTTGCCAAACATGATGCGTTTCCAACAAAGATTATGACTTAAACAAAGTCTACTTGGTGTTAACTCGTCGAGTTTATCGAGTTTACGTTTTTAGGTACCAAAACCGTATCAACTTAGAGATAAACTCGATTTCTGGTAAAATCAGAATGTTTGACGAGTTAACTCGGTCAAACTCGGAATGTAAGTCTATTTTCTTTTATAGTTTCATTAACAACTTTAAAAACTTGTGAAACTTGCCTTTTTGGATGGTTAAGACTTGAGAGACTTATGATTTTGCAAGTTTATTTTGTATTTTGATGTTTAGTTGAACATAATGTTTATTATGGTGGTTGAAAACCATTATAATTTAGTCATATTTTGCACTATTGCACTATTTACAATATTATATTAGTTTATATATGTCATGCAAATAATAAATTTTATTTAATTTTAATTTTAGGTAAACTCATACGAGTTCTCGAGTCGAGTTTACCTGGATAAAATGAGTTGAAGTAAACTCTCGAGTTGTAAAACCTTAGTTCCGATTATTGGACATGTTATAAAAATCTTATATCAACTCAACTGTACTGTGACTACTTGATTCATTTACTTATGATCTAATTACTCTATTTTTGAGAGTATTTACAATGAAATTTCTAGTTCATGTTCTTGGCTTTTTCTTGATGATTTTCTTATCAATAAAAGATAGCCTTTTCCTATTTTGTGTGGTGTATTGAACACCCACACATGTCCTCCTCCTTCTTTTATATTATCTTTCAAAAAAACTGTTGAAAAGAAAGTCGTTGGATAATAAGACATCTTTTTCTCATAATTGATAATATGGGCGGGCTTTGACCAACAACTAATTAAAATTTGATAACTGTTTTTTGCCTTGCACGTTTCGCTCTCACCCAACTGACTAGACAATAATGTTCATGCGTTAGTTAAGTCACGCAGCGTGTCTTAACTCACGCACGTTATAAGCTCTGCGTGACTTAAGTCACGCACCACTGGCATGTGCGCGAGTTAACTCACACACGTTGGCCGGTGGTTAGAGCTGAAAAACAAACGTTTTTTGGACTGTGGTCAGTTTTTCAACATTCAATCCACACGTTTTTTTTACCAAATTTTACACGTTTTTTGACCACATTAATGGTGTTTATAACCTATACTACCATTCCCACCTATAAATAGCCCTCCATACTTCCCTAATTCCTCACACCATATCACTTTCTCTTCCTCCTCACTCTCTCCCTCTCTTTCTCTTTTTTTTTTTTGCCAATAGTCTCTTTGGGGGCAAAATTGATCAAACTTCTTCGGGGTAAAATAGTGAGTAGCCGACTTGGGGAAGTGATCGACCCTTGGGATAAGTTTAAATATGCTTTTTTTAACCCCATAAACTTTTTACCATGTGTAAAAAAGAATTTCTTGGGGTAAAAAAAAAACCATATTTAAATTTAACTCAAGGGTTGATGATGTATTTTTCCCAAGAAGGCTGCTCACTATTTTACCCCAAGAAGATGATTGATCACTTTTTACCCCAAGAAGGAGAAAATAAGTAGATTTAGTAAATTCGAATAAATTATTGTATGAATTATTAATAAAATGAGATGTTGTTATATGCCTCAATTTTGTTCATTCCTTGTTATTTATATTTGCTTTTATTTTCTAATTTTGTATTTAATGAATAAATATTAATTTAGTTCATTTCCTTTTATTTATATTTGTATTTATTTAATG
>Ga0315915_1009233_pt1 | contig 11273 bp, 3 predicted proteins | sample MpolbnodulesMG_FD_207738 | JGI IMG/M metagenome (GOLD analysis project Ga0315915, IMG submission 207738) | Medicago polymorpha root nodule microbial communities from Los Angeles, California, United States - branched nodules | ecosystem: Host-associated > Plants > Roots > Nodule | place: USA... | reverse complement strand
AAATCCAGATCATTGCTTGCAAAAACTACTTTCTTTTGAACTTGTTCATTCGATCTTGAGGATGTAGGGACCTCATTTGAGAGGGAGGGGGAAAATATAGAGTCTTTTTAGCATATTTTTTTCAACTGATGAATGAACATGGTACATACATGAACAAATCACACATACCTCTACTTTAAACAATATTTAGATTTTTCACCTCATGTTTGTTAGTTGTTAACTTGCTATATCCATCACTTTCATCATATCTTGAATAAGCAAACCTAATCAAAAACTCAAATGGAGGATTCACAAAATTTAAAGGATTGAATGGAAATGTAAACTTATTACCAATATGATTGAAATCAATTTTTTAAATCAGCATAAAATTAGGAAAATTATGGCAACTCAGAATCAAAGCCTTTTATCATGAAGCAAACAATAATAGCAATCTGAGAACATTATTTTTCTTTCTTGCCCTTCTAAATTAAGAACTTGAATCCAACAAACACTATTTTTCACAGCAACTTTTATAACATAAGAAATGCATAATAAAAATAACATAATCAAATATATAGCAAAGTTAGTGATTAAAGATGCTATTTTTGTTTAGACAATTAGGGACCAAAATCCACGGCTGGTGGGTTAAACTGTTAAGAAAATCTGAAAACAAATAAGAATCAAAATCACAAAGAAAAATAATCAATACAATGATAGAATTTTCAAGAAACGATGAAGAATATAGATGGGAAAGAATATAGAGAAAAGGTTTTTTAATTATTTATTTTTTTTGAATATGAAGCCCATAAGTCTTCAATGTAAGATGAAATAGATGGACAGCAAATATCATGTCAATTGCAAATGGAATCATGAAATTAAATTAAATTTAGTAATTTGTTTCACATAAGGCTCTGAAAGGATGGATAGCCAAGAAGATAGAGAAGGAGTTGAGATGGGAGTACAAACAAAAAGAAGTGGTCATCACCGATGGTTGTATTTCAGATGAACTTGAATAGATATAGTGGTATGAGACTAATATAGTGTCAGTAAAAAAGTTTAATAGAGTATTTGATAAATAAAATAAAATGGAGCTTTTATTGATACTTGCATTTTTGCTTTGAAAACTTCGTGATCTTGAGCGATGTGTTGTAGTTAGTAGTTTAAGCATGGATAATTGAAAATTCAAAATGCAAAGAATCTAAAAGGCTAATGTATCACGGCTAACAACATACTTTAGTTAAAATGTCACCAAATCAATAAGGTTTGATGACAAAAAAAAATTCGAAATTCGAAATTTGCAAGAATTTAGGAGGGAAATATATTAGGGTTAACATGCTTAGGAGTTAATGCAACACAATTAGAGAAAAAATATTAGGTTTAGGTGTTGCTTAACCTAATAAGCTTTAAGAATAAGAGATATTTGTAATTATGTCTATATCAACATCGTCGTATCCAACTTGTAATAAATTTGAAGCTTCTTCAACCCTCGTTTATTTAAAATGTAAAATATTAATTAAAATTAGAATATAAAATTAATCATAATTATATGTTTTACAAATCACAAAAAGATGTCATAGAGGAACTTCCCCCAAAGCATCATTTATCCACTCTCCATTGATATTTGTGAGTCATTATATTCTCCATAAATATATAAACTTGGGCTCTTTTTCAGTTTCAAGATCTCCCTATAAACAAATTTTTATCATCACAAAATGTAATTACATATATGTCATCAAGTCAATGTGCAATGTACAGGAAAAAAAAGGAGATTTAATATTTTTTATATTTTACCAAGGGCTTGAAATTACTTCCTTCACACATATATGGTTAAAAACTTGTTTTGCTTTATTTGATTTGTTCCTTTCACTAATTGCCATTAAATAATACAAATAGAAATATAGTACATGTTTATAGATTAAAAACTAAATTACCTATATTTATAGTAGTTTTAATACAAACATACATTGAAGTTAGAACTTGAAAAATAATCTACCAAGTAGTTAAAATCTCCTTCACTTAAGTTATCTGGCATATGTTTCAACACAGTCTTTTAGCGGTATCAATAGCATCTCTATTATGGTTCGATTCTCTTTTACATATTAAAAAGATATATAGCATCTTTGTTATGCTTTGTATTGTCAATATCAAAAGTATCCTCTCCATGATTAAAATGAAAACTATAGGAAGTGCTCCACAAAAGCAATGAAATAGAATAAAAAAACACAAGATTACAATTTACCAAAACTTTTGATACTATCTTGTCTTCTGCCTTTTGAGGAATTTTTCTCCATTTCTTGACATTAAAAGGTGCATTTTGTAGGACAATGATTCCGGGGGGAAAACAATTAAAAGGTGCACACATACATAATTGTCTTAAAAACTTTCTAAATTGTGTAGTATGCAGTGCATAACGTAAGAACATGAATTGATTATGACTAGTCTCAGAGGCAAAACTGAGAACTCAAAACGCAGAATCGCAAAATGAAAAACGCAAAACATTACACGACACTGACTTCCACTTTTTGTTTATGAACTCAGTCTCAGAGGCTAATGTAAAACGCAAACCTCTACTACTTCTCATGTCTCATTCATAGTTTATCCAGAAAAAAAATTATAATGTATTGTAAGGGGGGTCTTTTTCTCAAACTTGTCCTAAAGTCCATAAAATGTCGGGAATGGGTATGTTGCATAATGATACAATTGATGGTTATAGAGAAGATTAACAAAGTAAAGACTAAGTATAACTAATGACTACCAAATTGAAAATATAATGCATATTTAAGATCAAGCAATTAATATGTTGAATGCTTTCAAAGCACTGCAAAAAAAAGAAGCATTCTGCCCATATTTTTTAGAACGGAACTTTCTATCATGTCATGTACTCTATTTTAGAGTAAGCACAACCAATACATGGTTACTACCTACAACTAATTACTACCATATATAAAAGCAAGAGAAAAAGGAGTCAGGGAAGCTACATCAATATAGCATACAAATGGTTGAACTTTGACTTTTTTGAGCACTGACCATTCAGTGGATCGTCATACCCAAAAGATAGTTTGATCTGTATCATTGTATGTATCGCTCATACAGAGGATACTAATTGCATATACGATGCTTTTGGTTTACTTTCTATTGGCTAACAAATTACAGTCTTACTTCCTTTAAACTTGATCAACTTGTCTTCAACTAGAAAATCATTTGTCATTTTCTCCAAAGTTGTTTGTCGTTTTCTTTGTGTTATTCTTTTGACCAAACGGTCATTCAATGTTTTTCTGTCATAGTATAAAGAGTATGACTATGTCTAGAGGGTTGACCTTTTCCTCTTCCCTGTCTTATTAAAAACTTTGATACTTGAACACACAGTTAGTAGATAAATTATTCCTTATTATTAGTTTTATTATCATCAAAACATTATCCACATACATTGTTAATTGAACCTTTTTGGTTCTTATATGTTCCTCGGGATGTGGTCCAAGATGAGGAGGTTTTTGTAAAGCTACAAGGACCATTTCTACAAACCTGATCCACCTTTTTTTTATGCAAACTAGATCTTAGGTCACGATTGGATACTTCAACCTATAGGATTGGTTCACCGTCCGATTAAAAACCCTTATGCTTTTTGGATGTCTAAAATCTTACCAACCAAGGTTCGATCGATTGAAACTCTCATATGTTTGCATATCTCTTTTGCTCTCACTTTGATCTCATTCTCCTCCTCCAACTCATGGGCAGGGCCGGCCCTAGGTATAGGCCGGGGGGTGCGACGGCCAAGGTCCCATGCCGGTAAGGGGCTCAAAAAAAATTATGATGGTGGATGTATATAGAAATATTTGGTTTTTTGGGGGGTGTATATAGCAAAGTTCACTAAAAGGCCCCAAACATTGACATGATTTGCTATATATACCCACGTATATCACAAAGATTTCTATATACACTCTTCCTATAAAAAAATAAAAAAAAAAGTCATGTTAACTTGTGCCCTAGGAGCACATGTTAAAGAACCCAAAAAAAAACAATTTTGAATTGGAAAACATGGTATTTTAACTTTTTAGAAGTTGACTACACGACTTTTGATGCGTATATTTCTATAATGAATTTCTTAACATGTGCTCTTGAGGGCACAAGTTAATATTTGCTTAAAAAAATGGTTATTCTTAATAATGTACCAAAAAAATTATTATGGAAAAAATTTGTGATATTTTTTTGGGCCCTTTGTTTCTAATAATGTGTCTCGGTAATATTAAAAATATTGGTGATATTTATTATCCAAGAAATTTGAATAATTTTATAACAAAACAAATTATATTTTGGTGTCTATAAAGTAGTTGATTTATTTTCAAATGTTGCCTAAAAATATTTATTTGGTAGTGAAAAGCTGAAAAAAAAACGAAATAAAGACTTAATAAAATCATAACAATGAATTAAAAAAATATTATTATGTATTATGTAAGGGGCCATTTCTCATCTTATGCATAAGCTGTAAAATTCTGTGAACGGCCCAGCTAATGGGGAGCTGGTTTCTGCCTTTCCAAATATTCAACAAGGCCACCATATAACCCTAACAGAGCTATGGTTGAGGGGTTCATTTTTTCTTTCTTTATTTTTTATAGTTAAATTGACTGGATCCTCTTTACCAACCGCAACAAAACATAATAGTAGAAAACTAAGAATAAATAGACACATTAATTGAGTTTTTTTAAAAGATTTTTATCAATTAATCATAATTGTTCAATCATTAATTGTCGTTTTTTCACTTTCGTCTTATTTAATTTAAAAGTCATATAAATAATGATTTATGATTAATTGACTGTGTAAAAGTTTTTATCATTTTTCCCCATTGTGTGCTTTGAATTCTCGCTTGATTTTTTAAAACTAAGTCTTAACTTCTTTCAGAAAAAAACTAAAAGTCTTACTTAACTATTTCTTTTTTTTTTTTTTGAGAGAATTACTTAACCATTTCTGGTATGCATGCAATGCCGTACCTCTCAATAAAAAATGTTAGCATATAAATTTCTCATACTACACGTTGCGAGCATGCATGCGACTGAATCATATATAATGCAACAACTGTATACAAAACGACATCAAATTATTGCAATCATATCATATTTTAACTTAAATTTCAAATCATCAATAGAAGTTATTTGAGGAACCGTCCTCTCAAAAAAAAATGTTATTTGAGGAAAAAATTCATCTTGAATTCAACGGTTCTTATTTAAGTTGGGAGGAATACAATTAAATATTTATCTAGCAAAGACGAGGACTGAGGTCACTCCAAAGACTTTTCTAGTTTAAAAAATCAAATCCATGATTATTATTTTTCCACATAAATAAATGAGCTGGTTCAAGTATTATTATATTAATTTTCTACTAATGAAATTATTTTTTCAACCATGATCCTCATCTTCTCCCTCTTGTCCCAGAAACTGCTAATTATATATCATCAAAGCATCTTTTTAAGAATGAACTATTATGGTAAAAGTTGAGTTTTTATGGTGAGATTCTAGGATTGAGATACACATTGAAAACACTTTGAGGAGTCATTATCATGGAGTTAGTTGAGAGAAGAAATTGAATGAGATAAATTGGAGATTGCTCAGAGCAATTAGAAATAATTTTTTTTATCACTTTAGCAACTCTATCTTATTCATGTAAAAAGAATGAAAAAATGATAGAAATTAGTGTTTGCACTTGAAAAACTTTTGAAGTTAATTTTATTTAACTTTTTGTATCTCTTTGTAATAATTCATTGATAGTGGATCGAAGAGCTATTTTTAATGGCATATGTGGATGAATTAATTAAATTGTACTCGTGTAAAGTTATTTCTATACTCAAAGAGATAATATGGTCAAACTATTTTTTACATAAGCTATCATAAAGAATTTGTTGAAATTAACTTAATCCGATTTACATATATAAAACAGAGCTCCACAAAGAGAAGGGATGGGCTATTTTTTGAAACATCGTTTATATTTAAATTATGATACTTATTTATCTTCAGACTTATATAGACATGGATATGTTTTCATTCATTTTAAGTCTAAAGCAAAAAGCTAATTAAGTCACTAGTCAAATCTTAAAATAAGTGCTAGCAATATTGCCCGTACAACAAGTGCTTATATATACACTGTCATGAACTTCAATTATTCCATACTTTACAAAGAATAAAATTCTGGATTAATTTTATAATCATCGATATGAAGAAGATTCAGATTGATCTCCAAAAAGTAAACGAAAGTCAAAATAGCAAGCACCTTTTTTTATTGTAAATAATAACACCAATAATTTGGCAAATAGTACATGGACATGGACTTTACCCACATATTGAAAGGAAAATGTTACAAATTGCACATCTTCATTTTATTCACATGACTCACACATCTTACATCGTTACCATTGATTTTCCCAACTCCAATTACAAACAAACAACCATTAACATCTCACACTATAAAATATTTGCCGGCACATTATTTAGCACACATGCAGCTTATATTAAAACATTGAACACTAACTACGATAGGACTTTGTCAAAAAAAAAAACTAGAATATGACAAACATGTTTATTCATTTTTTACAATTTTAACTTAGTCTTTGGAATTATTCTCCACTTGCAGTCTAGTTTTCAAACTTATTTTTGTGTTATAAATTCATAAAACTTGCATCACCTTATATTTCCGTCAAAATAAAGGCTATCATGATACAAGCGTACAAATTTAAATTTTAACACACAAAACAAGTCCAGATATTAAACTACAAGTGTGAAAAATATATATAGCCTAATAACTAAAAATTTATTAAAAATCGAAGAAAAACTTAAATACCATACTGAAAAAGTCTTGGCGGTATTTTCAATCACAACATGGACACATGTCATATGTTATGGTCGAAGAATAACACCAAGCACAAACATTATTCATAGTATTGTACTTATAAGTTTTCACCTTAGAAAAACTATATTTTGCCAAGCATAGATTCAGTCATGAATCGACTTCCGTCTGCAAAAACTTCTTCAGTTGCTGACGTGGAAGGATAATGAAACACGTAAACATTATATTCCACGTGAGCATCACCTAAATGTAAATCAACCGAGTGAGTTTTTGCTTGAATAAAGCCACGTGCGAATCTAAATTCCCCGGTACCACCAATAATAGGCATTTCCCTAATAGGGGCACCAATTGTGTTGCGCCCTAACACACTAAGCGTGCTACCGTTGAATTTCCCTTCAGTAAACGCAAAGGTCATTCCCATAACAAGTTCCAATTCAAGCACAGCCTCTTGAGACACTGTTAGGTAAAAACCTTGTGCTTTTCCAATTTGTGTGGATTTAAGGTCAGGTCCAACGGTTAGTGGATCCTCCAAAACTACTATGGAGCCAAACGGTAAGGGTGATTTGGATTTACCGTTTAACGGTGATTCAGCTGATATGACTACGGTAGGCTTTGGGCCAGTAACGATATCATGCAAGAAAAAGTGGATGTGAGTGAGTTTCTCTTGTTTGAAACCAAGGTATGATGGAGAAATATTTTGGTAGTAAGTGGCGTTAACAAAGGAAGAAAAGAGAAAGGTTGTGAAGAAGGTTAGGCACAATAGGGTTTTGGAATTAGCCATAGTGATATATTTGTTAATAGGTGAAGTAAGTATTATTGGCTAGGTTGTAATTTATTAGTGATGCATAATTCAAAGGAGAAAAAGGATTGTATTTATAGACGGTTGGGGCTATGAGAAGTATTTGGACTTTAGGAGAGTGACCTCATACTATATAATATATGTATATATCCGATATATGATGCCGGTCTAAGGATAAAAGTTGAATTCAAAATTGTATGGATTAAAAAATCAAACCGAAGTATTTTACTTTATACGTTTCGTCGTTATTTTTTGTTTTTGTTGTAGTCACGGAATAATAAGCCTCGAGAAAATGCGGCATTGCATGCACGAGATGAGATCATGGAAATAATCAATTCCGGATATGATTGTGTTGTTTCAAGTTTTCATAATTTTTTAATATTTTGTTTTTAAAACAGATTCAAATATAAGGTAATAAAGTCAGATTATGGACTTGATTCCAAAAACTATGAGGTATTGTTGATTATATTGTTTACCTACCTCTGGCACCAAGAAGACCATGTCTATGCACGAATATCTTTAGGATTATCGTTTCGTGGTGTCCGATACTTCTATGACATTCATTTGACACATGTTGGACATATAAAATCAGTGTCCTAAATAAAATTATTTTCTTCCTTTAATTCAACACTTCCAGAACCAATGTCCAACATCTATAACACTCATATGAACCATGTCGGACAACTCCGATTAATATCTAAAACATTTTTTCTCTCTCGCTTCCACATACCGTAGATACAAGAGTTACATATATTTTGAGAAATGTTGATAATTAGGGAGTTATAGACATTAAAGTTGATAATAACAATTATAGATTTTTTGACAGTAGATGAATAAACAAAGGTCAATACTATGATATCTTGTTTTAGACCTTTTTCTAATGAAATAATTTTCTCAAGTTAGATGTCTATATATGTATTTTGATTTTCAATTTAGATTGTTTATAAATAAATTAACATATATGTAGTGGTGTCAGTGTCCTATAAACGGTGTCAAAGTGTATGTGTTAGTATCATATCAGGTGTCTGTGTTGAAGTTCATGCTTCATATGACCATGTTCAATCCCAAGGATAAAATCTTTAACCGCAATCCCAAGACATATTTGAGTAAAACAAAACAATCACCCATAAAGAAGTTACATGTCTTACAATTAGAGAGTCTAACGTGAATATTATCACCTTCGGTAACAATAAAAAAATAAAAAAGGTGAAAGTGCCTAGATAAGATTAAGATTAATACAGTTAGTATATGCTCTCTTTTTTTATAGTGGCCGGGGTTTAAACCCCAGACCTTACATATTTTATACATTGTCTCAACCAACTGAGTTAAGCTCACGAGGACCGTTAGTATATGTTTTTACATTACGGTATCTGCCTTAACATTACAGTTAAACACAATAAAAAAAAGTTTGAAAAACGGACATGTTAGTATCCGCCTTAACATTAAGATTAATATTAATAAAAATTTATTCACAAGTAGTGCCTAGATAAGAGTAATACAAGAGCGCAAGAAAAAAAAATTGCTTGCTGACATTGTTTCATTTTTTATTTTTTTTAAGATGCTATTGTTGTATATGTTTCTACATTTCAACATAGTGACATTTTCTGGTCAAAAAAAATGTTTGGTGCCATTTTGTCATAAAACCGAAATAACATGCCATATGTGACATGACAGGATTAAATGTCTTGTTTTCTTTCTATTTGTATATATCTCTTTCGCTTTTTACTTTTCTTGATATCGAATCTCTTTTATTATTATTTGATTCACTTCACTATGTTTTAAAGACTTTTTTATCTTATCTTCCCTAAGATAAACTTATATTACATTTCGAGGTAATACAAACAGGGCAGATCTTGCTCATGGTCATGCAACCTTTTTCATCAAACGATATACAGAACTTGCTCACGGTGAAAGATATGACTCATATGAAGTACTCTCTCACCGTAGACGGTGCCTATATGTTATAATATGGTTTCGTGTTAGTTTGTTTTTGGTTTGGCCTTGGTCTTAGATTTTGGAATTGTGATTTGTAATTATTTTTGTATTCTTCACACTTTGTATCAAGGATAGGTCTTTCAATATATTCTTTGTTTTTTTTAAAGAAAGAGGTGTAGGAGTAAAAACCCAATCTTTTTATCAAAACTAGCGTATAGATGGGCACAATGCGTATAAACTACAAATATTTTTTTTATTGATGCAAAAAATATAATATAAATTTTATCTTTTTAAATGACACATACAATATAACATTCTTATAGGTAAATTTGTTTGAGAGTATAATTGAAAATTAAAAAATTATGTCGAACCCATGTATTTTTATATATATAATATAGACATGTCAATAAATTGGGATAGCTTATAATGACAAAGACATTTATTTTTATTAATTTTGGATAATGATGTTACTCTTAAATAGTCCGCCTCTCTTTTGTTGACACTCTACCATTTTTTAAGGTTTTTATTTTTGACTCAATTTTTTTAAGATTTTAAGCTTTGAATCTTTTCAAAACATCACTCATAGTTGTGGGTTTTTTTCCCCTTTTTCTGGTCCGTTTGGTTCGAGAATTAAGAGGGGAGGGGGGATATTTTAATTAAAAACGTGTTTGGTTCACAAAGGGAGGGGAGGGATTTTAAGATTATTTTACCGTTTTACCCTTAAACTTAATTAAATAAAAGAAACTACTTGTTTTTACAATTTCAGAGACCGACGAAAGACAAGTACACATCTAAGCCGCTTATTTTATCTCAAACTGGCTCATACATTTTGCACAACAAGACATGAATCGGTGAATTAACTGTGAAAAAAAAAAGAACAACAAGTAATAATAAGCTGAATTAAAATAAGATAATAATAATAATAACAAGGCTGATGACAACAACAAAGTAGTAGTATGAGTAGTTTGCACATGTAACAAATAAAGTGATAGATAATATAATAATAAAAATTGTTACAAGAAAAATATAACAAAATAATAATAAAAATTGTTACAAGAATAAGATAACCTAATAATAATAAGATTGTTACAAATATAATAACCTCATAATAATAAGATTGTTACAGAGATAATATAATCTAATTATAATAAAAGTTGTTACAAGGTTAATATTGAGATTTGAAATTACTTTAAGGATAATTATGGCAATGCAATAAAATTTTAAAGAGATTTGGTCCCCTCCCCTCCCCTCCCCTCCCATCCCCTCCAAAACTCTCGAACCAAACGGATCTTTAGGTGTGGAGTTTCCCGGTCAGGATCGCGTGTATTAAATTCTTCCTCTTTATTTTTGTTGGTATAAATATTTTTTTATTTATAAGTGTGTATTGAATTCTAGCAATTATCAGAGATATTTTTGTGAACCATATTATTGTGATTTACTGCTCATCAAATTTTTAGAAGATTAGATTCTACTGAAAAAAATTGCTTGGCTACTGATGAGTCAATAAATTAGTGTTTTTAATATATTATTTGAGTTCGTTTTATTTAGATTTGATTTCGTTTTATTTAATATTATTTCCTTTTTAGAACTATTTTACTTCAATTGCAAGTTATTATATTTCAGGAACAAATATTTGATAGATTGAGTCTTGGAGCAAAAGAAAGAGGATTAGGAGCTGATTCGGGATGAAAATACGAAAATATGGGACAAAAATATGTCACCCCCAAGT
>Ga0315915_1009230_pt1 | contig 11277 bp, 3 predicted proteins | sample MpolbnodulesMG_FD_207738 | JGI IMG/M metagenome (GOLD analysis project Ga0315915, IMG submission 207738) | Medicago polymorpha root nodule microbial communities from Los Angeles, California, United States - branched nodules | ecosystem: Host-associated > Plants > Roots > Nodule | place: USA... | reverse complement strand
TCCGACTTTTATGGCATTGGATTAACATTAATTCAGTATGTTTGTGGGTTATTGTTTGGTTGGGAATGGTTGAATGTGTCTTGAAGCGGGGGATGACTGTGTGAATGTTTGATTTACCCTAGTTTTTTTCCAAACTGCTATTATATTTAACACTGCTGCCTTCGGCATCTTTACTTTCATGTTGTGAAGTCTCAATATTAAAGTTTCATCACGTCAGTCCAAGTCATATCAGTTAATGTTTTTTCAACTTATTTTCATCTAGCTTGTTGCATATCACAACCTTTAAGATTATGAAATTTTGAATTTTTTGAGTACCTTGCTATATAGTTTGGTTTTAAATTTATAAATCTGCATAATGCAGTGATGGGGTATGTAATCTATCTAGTGATTTTTGTGATTTAACGCATTATTGACTAGCTTGATTGTCATTACTCTGTTTCCTTGACATAAATACTGAAAACAAGTTGCACTGATACTAGGATGAACAAAACCTAGATGACTAGATTAGATTTTGAAGTTTTGTAGCTATTTTCCATTATCCACAATTGACAACACTTGTCGTATTTTGACTTGTTATAGAACTTGACCCTATTGATACCAGTCGTGGTGTGTATATATTTTGAACATGAAACAAGTCGTCGTGGTATCCACTCTTTTGGCCGCTACACTTAACGGCTCCACTTCTGCATGTTATGTAGCCGCCAGGGGCCACTTTGCTATGTTACACTGTTATTGCGCAATTTAGATGAGCATAAACTATCTCTTAGGATTGGTTTCCTTATTAGCTAACAGAAATATTAATAGAATTTTATTATTTGAATTCTTCATTTTACTCCTTAAAAAACTAAATCTCGAATTTCAACATGTGTTATAGATGACTGCTTTATAACCCTATATTTTTTCCCTCCATATCCATTTGATTTTTGTAACCTCACTAGGGGTTACAATTTTGATTCTAGTATAGTTGCTATATTTTACTTGAAAAGGTGATGTTATGGGTATAGGTGTTTTAAGTGCTTATTTGCATTGTTTTTACAATGCTGTTTGAATTCATTTACTTGGATGATGTTAAAGCATTGAAAATAAATAATATGAAAGCAATGTTCTGTTATGTTTAAGTTTCATTGCTTTATATCTTAGGTTCATATATTATTAAGTATGATGGCATCCTTAATTTTGTGTATTTTTCGTATGTTGTTAATCTCACATAGAATTACCTAGCACTGACCCCCTATAATTTTGTAGTGGTAATAGCAGATAGCGTGATAGGTACAATTGAAATGACTAAAAATCAGTGTCAAAGCATTTTTTCAAAGCATTTTATTGTATTTGCTTCACAAGCTCCAGGGTGGAATCACACAACACATCCACTAGCCCAAGGGTTTTTGCAGTTGCAGCGGTGGTTGTTTTGGTGGATTTAAAGACTGGTTTTTAGGCTGTTTTTTTCTTGATGATGCAGAATTTACTAATGTTTTTGCTCCTGTTTTCTCTGTATTATGAAGATTTACTTAGAAGTATTGAAACTCATAGACATATATTTGTTATAAACTGTGTTTAGCGTGATTGAGAAATTTATTGATGGTATTGTTTAGGAGTGATTCAAAAGTTTGATTTTTCTATGATTTATTTTGTCATTGTTCGTTGATCAATTTTTCCAGCAACTTGCGCCGCTGCACTGTAACCTTCAATGCTCTTTCTCTCCTATAAGAATGAGTTGTTGAAAGAGATGACTACTACCATTGAGATGCATATTTTAAGTAGACTTTCTCTGCGTGACTATTGCTCTTGATGTATTTTTTTTTAAATCATTTAAAACTTCAAATGTCTTTTTGGTTTGTTATTTTAGTCGTCTAAAGTCTCTTTTGTTAGTTAATTTTAATCCTCAAATATGTTTTTTATTAGGCAATTTAATCTGTACAAATAAAATTGACACCTTGGAATATATTTATCATACACCACATTTATATTTAGGGATTAAAATGACGATTTACTCTATAAATTCAAGTTTTTTTTTATGTGCTCTTTATTTGTTTCAGTTATATTAGCGTGGTATCATAGTAGAACATGAGAATTTTTTTAAGTGATGCATTGCTTATATTAACTAGTGTGCGGGGAAAATTTATTAAGCACCTTTTTGTTTTTTTTTCCCTTGTTACTAAATGTAAACTCCTTTTCAAATTAATAGATGTATTTAATTATTTTTTTTCCTAAACATATTCCTAATTAGTACTACTATTTTGTCTTGAAATGTGAAAAGTCAAATTTAATACACATACAAACAAATGACAATTTCGTAATATTAACACAAAAACCAGACACATTAATTACACTGATAACTTTCTTAAAAAATGTGACATAAGCAATGGGTGGCTACATTAAGGGACAGAGGAAGTATAATATAGACCACATACATCATTAATTGAATGAACCTAAAAGTCAATTATTTGATGAAAGGTCACATTCATAAAATTATTAGGAGCATACTATAAACACGAAAAAAATACACATAAAAATAAGAGGATTTTTTTTTTGAAGCAAAAAATAAGAGGATTTTTTTTTTTGAAGCAAAAAATAAGAGGAGTTTTAAACTTCATGCTAAATCTATATGTGTTAGCCTATAAGGTAGATATTTGTTAATAAAATTCGAAAAAGATATTGATATAGAAAATAATATGAAGATAAGTTTTGTTATAAAATGTTCCAAACTTCATGGCTTGTTTTCCGACAATGAAATTGAATTTCATGTACATGATTCTTCACATATCAACAATCCAGACCCTTTCTGAAAGGCAAAGTGCGTTTAAGTTAAAGATCATCTTTTATTGGATCATCTATTATTGCATTTCAATACAAAACAACAGTGACAAATTTTTAAAGAAATTGAAATTCAAACCGTCAACTTAATCACAAATAAGACTTCACTACAGTCGATTTTTCACGAAGTCATGCAATAGAATTATTGATGGTCACTCAATCAAGATCAAACGATTTTAAATTCGGTATTTTATATTATAAAATAAAAATAAAATCTGCTTTTCTTTAAACCATTTGATCAAGATCGGATGATCGCCGATATTCTAAATGCGTGATAAAGGAAATTGGACTTTAAAGAAATAGGACTCCAAGCAGTTAAAATAAAATAAGGAACTTAAGTTACTCAAAGTTTTTCTTGGTTTCATTCAGGGGAAGACTAAACTGTGTGCTTTAGTAACATTCTTTCACGTCCACTAAATTGATACTACTCTCAAAACCTACAAAGGAAAAAAAATGCTTTCAAAATTTGAAACATGGGGAGGAGAGGAGACAATAATAAAGTTATGTTGTTAAGGCATCATTCAATCAATAGAAGGAATGAAGAAGAGTGCAACATATATCTTCATTAGAAAGAAAAATTAAATTGTTTACATGTAAAATCACTTTTCTCGATCAATCTGTAGAATATATATGCCTTCTCTACCAATCACTTTTGCAACACTATTTATCACTTTTCCATTATAGAAGCCACATTTGATATGAACCGGGAGAAGTCTGACCTCCAAGCTGTGGTAGCAGATTATGGACCCTTTTGTTTCAGATTTTTTTCAAAAAAAATCTAATTTTTCCTTTAAAAAAATCACTTTTCTCATTTTTAAGTGTTTGTTTAGGATTTTTAGAAAAATCATTTTATCAAAAAATCTAATTTGATTCTAAAATGAAAAGCTATTAGGATTAGTTTTCTCAAAATCTATTTTTTTCAATAACAAGGAGATAACACATGTATATGTTAGAACTCATTTTTTTTTAAAAATGGATTTTTATGGATAGTAGGCAAACACAAATAACTTCAGATTTTTTTTTAAATCTCTAAAAAAAAATCTCTAGATTCTTTTGACACAAAATCTATTTTTTTAAAGCTGAAACAAACGCACCCAATAACATCGGTCTTACTAATCTCTTATAAAACGAACAAATTATTCTTGGAAAAAATAAGAACCATTTTTTTTTCCTAAAAAAAAAACAAAGTGAAATAGAAAAGGAGATGCAATTGAAAAAAAAATTCGAAATTAAAAAGCATAACGTATGTTGCCATCCAACTTTATCTGTATTCAACATAAAAAAAAGAATACCTGCACAACAAAAAAAATGCGAACATATATATAAAATGTGAACATTAAAACATGAGATAGACTTCGACCATCCACAATGCAGCACCTCGTTTGAGTGCTTAAATGAGTCCCGACTGAACACGTCACTCGTTTTATAATTAATATATAATAAACACTTAATCTCTTCAACCCAACACTCAAAATAAATTAATAAATGGGTCCCAGTAATAACTATGTATTATTAAATTTTAACCATAATTTATATATTCATTCATAATTATATAACTATGAAATATTGAATTAATTTCATTATAAACTATAAAAAAGTGAACAATTTTTTTAATTTTATTAATAATTCAAAAAAATTAAAACTTGAAAAAAATCAAATTATAATAAATTACATACGCTTGATTTCTTTTTAACTTTAAGATTAATAAATTATTTGATGTAGTAAAAAATAGTCTTTCATTAAAAATTCAAAGTTGATCAATTAAATATAACACTTGTAAGTATTATTTAATTATTTTTTACTATTAAAATGATATAATAATTTAATAGAGAAAAAAATTACAATTAATTGTATATGTGGGACCCACATGTAATAGGAGAGAGAGTGTGCCTATAAAAGCATTCATCTCTATAGACACCCAATTATTTGATGGCACAATGAGAGTGCTTATTTGGTTTGGTGCTTAACAAGGGAAGAACTCCCCATCGTGGATAGTCTTACTAATCTTTATGGTCTATAGAACATATAACAAAATGAGAAAGAAGGTGCAACATGTGCATGCAAATGGTGTAGTTTTTTTTATTTAAATTAATTTACACACCCACAATAAATTACCGAAATTAAAATTTTGAATGTTAGAATTTCTTAAATGAGTTGAGAATGATGAATTAAAATCTTAGAAGAAGAAATCGTCGAAGAAATAACAACACATTATGAGCCAAAATAACCAAAAATAGTGTGCCAGTCTATGCGGTCGAAGCAATGATCAGCTCCTGCATTTGTCAAATCCTTAATCACCTAAGAGTAAGGAAAAAAACATTTAATTTAATCTGCCAAAATAAAATCAATAAAAGAAGATAAAATAAAACACACACTCGTTAAGAGTCTCGTCCTAACATTTAATTAGACAAAGCATTAGACAACACAAAAGATGCGAAACGGAAGTGAAAATGAAGCAGAGTGTCAGACCTACGTGGGATGGGATCTTGTGGTGATTTCTGTAAAGAGGAAGGAGGAGAGGGTGGCGATTTTCGCATGCATCATTACAACAAAAAATTGAGAAATAGAAAATGTTGAATAAGAGATATGAACTTGTGCTTGAATATTGTTAATGCAAGGGGACGAAGCATAGAATTGAAGGAAAAAAGGATCAAAGCGGTGGCTGCGTTAATTCTTTGTGTGTGGACATAAGGTGCTTTTGTAGGAAATGAAATGAAAAATCAAGAGAATGCAATGAACCGATGATTTTTTGTGTTTTGAAAGAAACAAAATTAAAAGCCTCTAAAACGTTTTCAAGGAGAAGCAAGTGAAAAATCACATAGAAAATGCATGGAGTTTAATAGGAGGTCCAAATGCATAAAGTCAATAATCACCGCGATTGATCATGCATAAGTAATAAAAAAGGATTTGAAAGGAAAAGTGACACTATATTCAATATCAAATTCACTCATTTTCTTCATTTAAATAAACAACTTCAAGCCAAAGGTTAAATAGGTAGAAATATGAATAGCTTGAGTGTAGTAGTCATAGTGCAATTAATACATATCCCATATTCCATCACAAAAAGTTGATGAAAAACTGAAATAATATCCCCATTCCAGTATTATTTAAACTTCAACAAAATATCATAATTAAAACTCTATTCCAGTAGTCATAGTTAGAAATGTTTTCAGTTAATTCAAAAAGAACCCCTCTTTGGATTGACTTAGTAGAGCTTATTTATTGCCATGTCATATTCTTCTATGTTCTACATATATTCTCCCATCCTCACTCAATAATTGATTTTTGTCACTCTACTAATCAACGACAAATCAAAATTGATTTTTGCATAATACAATTACAAAAGCAAAGGCGATTTACTTTCATTGACTCAACATTTGATCAACGACATATGAATCTTAGACAATAACACAGGAAAAAATTGGTGATTCAAACTAAGAGTATTTTCATTTATGTTGTATGCAGACATCCCAAGCAAGATTGTGAATCCCATCTCAACCCAAGCTTTGATACGGCAGAACACAATGAAGACACATGATTCGTAATTTGTTTTGTTCTCAAGATGAGAACTATGAAATCCATCTAGAGAATGTGTCATCATCAATAGTTTCTGTCAATCTATTTCAAGTTGGGTAGGCATAATACCATGATGCATTTGGATAAAATCAGAAACGAAAGTGCTTTTATGATATCATTTAGCTCAATAACTTAATAAAGAAAAAAAAACTACACTTTCTACATTATGATAAAATTATTTTTTAGGTTTTTAGTGTTGTTTAAAAAGCTTAATCATCTTAAAGTTTGTTAGACCTTTTTTTGTTAATTAATCTAATATCCACAATTAGATAAAAGTTCTCAAAAAGATCTACAATTACATGCTACTTATATGCTTGAAGATGATTTAAAAAACCGAGCACTAAACTGAGCACTCTATGTGAAAATAAACTGAGTAATTAAATATTATCCTTTTAAATGTTGAGACCTAAACTGAGCACTCTATGTGTGAAAATAAATACAGAATAAAAATTGTTACACAATCGATTCATTTAAAGAAACCAAAATAATAGAGATTGGTATTGTGACCATTTTCAGTGATGTAGATAGAAGGATTTAGAAGATAGTTGTGTGATGATTGTTAAAAGGATATTCATTTGGCATCTGTGATTTTGAGGATGTGCTCCCAAACCCAAACACTGATTTTTTAGTGAAAGATTAGTGTAAATGTAGAATAGTGATTATGCAAAAATTTAGAGAATGGTGATTATCAATGAAGAATAGTGATTATAAATGAAGAATAGTGATGCAAATGGTGATGAAGGGTTTATATAGGGAAGGTATTATTTTAGTAAGGTTTATGTCGGGAAGGCTTTTTCTACAAATAATGCACTCCTTCATTCAAGGTGATTTTTTTTACTTACATAAAATGAAGTTTGGACATCAAATAAAATTGATTCATTTGATGTTGAGATCTAAATTGGGGAAGGTAAAATTTGAAAGAAAACAGTCAAGCATATCACAAAAAGGGAATTTTTAGATTAGTGTTCAAATAAGCCAAATGAGTGAGATTAGTACCAACACAATGCCGCATATTCACATTTGGAACTTGCATCCTCCTTGCCTTGCCTATGCCTGCAAGAAGAACATCTCCACCTCCAATTTCATTAGATGTGTCCACTATCGCTACGTGCTTCATGAACTCATCTGCCAACATCCTAGCAGTCCCTGTGCCCAATCAAAGCTTCTTCAGACATTCAAACTAGATAAAATAAAAAGGAAACTGATAGGAAAACAGAAACAAACAAAGTCCAGAGGCATTTTCAAAGAAATAACATGAAATAAAACAGAAAATGAAAACGAAAACCAGATAAATCGTAAACCAGTTCACCATACAAACATATCAAAATCAAAATTCAATAAAATGTACGCCTGCAATCATTTAAATGAGTTCTAATAAAACTAAAATTTTTAATCTATGCATAATAAAACTAAAAATTTCAATGTATGCGTTAAGGTGATTATTTTAATTGATTCAACTATCAAAAACATCTCTGATTATTACGAGAGTAAAAAAACCATATGTTACACTATTATTGTTATGTTCTTTTACATATCTGTTCCAATGCAAACCTCACATATTTTACTATTAGATACTCAGATATTTGCATCACCTAATGCGAAGAGCAGGATTCTAATATTCCACAAGTCGAAAGTGATAGTTATAAATAAGTTCTATGTGTTAAAAACTAACAGGCACAACTCCAATTCAATAGCATATCAAATAAGATTGGACTTACAAAAAACTAAAAAGGGTATGCTTCATAGTAATTTGAAACTAAATTAATTTCGATATATGCTTCAAGGTGATTATTTTTACTTACATCAAAAAAGTTTGGACATTAAATAAAAATCACTCATTTCATGTTGAGATATAAATTGAGGAAGATGTAAATTGACGAGGTCTTGGTAAGCAATTTGAAGAAACACATTAAGCCATTTTCTCCTATCCAAAATCCTCAACATATAATTAAAAGATAAACATATCTCATCTTTTTCAATTCTAACTAAATAAATAAAATTTTGAATCACACCTTTTTTTTTGAAAGAAATTCACACCTAACCAAATACATTTGCTCAGAATCAATAAGAACAGTAGGATGAACATGCTATGTGCACAATGTAATTAACTCCTACTTTACTACATATCATTAATTTTAATGATAAAAAGTTTTTTTTTTGAGAAATTATAAAAACTTATCAAGTTAAACAAAATACAATCAAAAATTAATGAAATTTTACTTTGTCTATTGAATATATATGTAAAAAAATCTAAATTAAGTATACTCTATAAAAATTCAGCATAAGAAATGATCTAAACTAATAATGGAACAAGGAATATACCTTTGTGGTTAGATCAGCGATTTTGGGCTTGGCCCAATTATGGTTAGTGGAGTGGGTTGAAAGCTTAAATCGATAGTGTATGTAGCAATGTGTGAAAAATTGCATTTTATTGTATTTACTAAAACAATCTCAAACCTAGACTTTATATCATTTAATTTTCAAAATATCTACAACTTCAAATATATCTCCAAAGTTTTATTCTAAATATTTTCAAAAATTAATAGTTCATTCTCTATATCGATTTGAACTTAGTTCTTAAGCCTTAAAACAATGATTTCCTTTATTTTATTTATTTATGTAATGTTGTGAAGGATTATGAATTAATGTAAAAATTTGTGATGTTGTCGTTGCCGTAATAATTATGGTTGTAAACTATAAAATGCAGATGCAGACATCAACATTGAACACAACATGGACACCGACTTGCTGACACCGATACTAATTTGAGAAATACAATAACATAATTTTTGGTGGATTAGTCTCCCTTATTAAAAATAACACTTGTTTAACAACCTAATAACACGTGACCCACCATATCTTGGATATACTTAACATCACTTTAAAATTTAGGTTGAAACTAACTCAACCTTACAAAATTGATTTGTAAGGTGATGATTGCCCCAACTTATAAACATTTATTCAAGCTATGTCTCTCTCAATGTGGGGCACTTAACATGTAATTTTAATCTAGAATTCGAAGTAAGGTAAGTAAAGTTTGACTAAATATTTGGATGTGTTGAGATTTTGAACTCCAATTTAGCAACAAAAATATCACACTATAAATTTAAAAAAGATTAAATAAAAGAGAGATAGTTTCATTCTGAGTTTAATCCATATGCACCTGCATATAAATGTTACACGCTAATCAAAATCTTCATACATTTTACCAAAGAGCACTTGGATGAGATGGATATAAATATCTCATAGTTTAACTAAAGGTATTTCGTTCGAATCAAACCTTTAAAATGCAACAATGTTAATTTTTTTAAGGAGATTAGGCTCTTCTGTTCAGAGGATACCCAAGTCATTAACCCAATAAAGTCAACAATCTTTGCAAGCTACATATCTCATCAAAGGGTAGCTCACATTGCTCAGTTACTTGGCTTCAACATTGACACGCCACCTTTCATATACCTTGGCATTCTACTTTTTAAGGGCAAGCCAAAAGTAAGACACCTTCGACCAATTGCATATAAGGTTAAAGTAAAACTCTCAGTTAGAAGACATCATTATTGTCAATTTCAGAGAGAGTAGCTAGTAAAAATTGTAACCCAAGCCATGCTTATACATAGTTTTTTTAGTGTGTACATGGTCCTTTTTTGTCGTCGAAGAGGTAGAAAAATATAAGAGGAATTTCATTTAAAGTGAAAGGATAGATAGTAGAATGAAAGAAATGCAGAAGAAAGTGAAATGATTTTTTTGTTGTTTGATATAAAAAAAAGTGAACAGATTGTTAGAGGAAAGAATTATATGTATATTTGCAAAATGACAACTATAACTTTAAAAGGTTTGAGCTAAATGTGTTTATTTTAAATTAATTATGCATTTAAATATATTTTACTAATAAATATTAATTTACATATAACATTTGTTAATTTTTTATTAATGTTTTTTTTCAAAACATCACGCTAAGAGAAAATATGTTAATTTTTTATTAATTTTTTTTCTTCAAAATCATTTTTTATTAATTTTTATTAATGTTGAGCATGTTTCAAAATCATAACTTACTTTTACCATTGCTTGCGAAACACATTAATATTAATAATTATAGCAGGGTATTTTTGACTTTTTTTCCAAAAAATTGGTGTTTCCTTGTGTTTTCCGTCCAAAGCAGCGAGAAAAGGTTTTGAGCGTGGGTCTCACCTCAAACTTTCTTTCCTCTTCTTTTTCAAGTGCTGCCAAACGGTGGAAAAACAATCTTTCCACAAACTCTCTTTCGCTTCGTTTCTCTTTCTTTTATCTTTTTCTGGATCCAAACACAACCGTAAGGATGATTAGGTTTAAGATGTTTGAATGGTTTAAATGAAACAGCTAAGGCTATGTTTGGCAAAAATAAGTTATAAGCTAGATGATAGCTGAAAAGCTAGCTTATAGATGTTGACTCATAGCTGAAAACTTATAGCTGAAAAACTAACTGTTTGTAATTAAATTGTTTGGTAAAATTCGCTTTTGAAATGAATGATAAATATAAAAATGACATAAAAGTACATTAACTTTTTTTTTATAAATTGTATTTATAAAATATTTTCAACTAATATATTTTTCTTAACTATTTTAATTTAATTCAAAGTACTTTTTGTCTTTAAAATAATAATCTAGATATATGAATTTAATTGAGTTTTTTTTAACAAATCTTATCTGACTCATTTTCATTTTATTTTTTTTTGAAACTTACTCTTTATTTAAATCTGTAAATAAGTTAAAAGAAAAAAAATAATAATTTGAACATATAAATTCAATGGAAAGTGTCCGTTTAAAAAAAAATTCTAATATGCAATTGGAACAGTATTTCGAAGAATAATTTATTTTTTCTAAAAAATCAACGTCAAAAAGAAAGAATTAAAA
>Ga0315915_1009229_pt1 | contig 11278 bp, 14 predicted proteins | sample MpolbnodulesMG_FD_207738 | JGI IMG/M metagenome (GOLD analysis project Ga0315915, IMG submission 207738) | Medicago polymorpha root nodule microbial communities from Los Angeles, California, United States - branched nodules | ecosystem: Host-associated > Plants > Roots > Nodule | place: USA... | reverse complement strand
GAGCGAGCAGACCTTGGGCCGCGAACTGCGCTCCATGGGTTATCGCAAACTCTCGGCCCGCCCAAGGCATCATGCGCAGGAGGCTGATGCGGCCGAGACGTTTAAAAAAACTTCCCCGCCGCAGTGGTCGAGCTCGGCGCCGGGGACTTGCGCGTCTCGCAAGTCCTTCAAGGAAGCTTCCTGCCGCAGCCTGTCCTCAGCACCGCGAGCCGATCGCCACTCCATTTCTTGCTGAGAAACCATCTTCTCGGTGATGATGGCGACCGAACCCTTCAGATCAGACGTCGCATTGATCGGCAATAGGCCAGTCGGGTGAGATGGTGCAGAGGTCAATGCCTGTCGATACCGGATCAATACTCCCCAAATGTGCCGTTTGAATCTTCCCCAGTTTGCGCCGTGACCGGTCTTCCGGGGCGCGCCCCGGAAGATCGGTCACATGTCATCACCGATACTACTTCCGATTGTCGGAAGGGGGATGTTGGTGATCAAGCTCGGGGGAGATGATGATGATCTTGGATTTGCATCGACAAGGCTTATCGGTGTCGGCGATCGCCAGGCAGACCGGCGCGGACCGAAAGACTGTCCGCAAGTATATAGAACGCGGTCTGGAAGCGCCGGCCTATGGGCCAAGGAGACCACGCGCGACGGTGATAGACCCATTCGCTGCTTATCTTCGGGAGCGCGTGGCGGTCTATCCTGGGCTAACGGCGCGACGGCTTCTGCGCGAGCTGAAGGAGCGTGGACATAGCGGCGGCTATACCGCTGTCACCGATTTCCTACGGGATATTCGACCGCCAGGCGAGCACGGATTTGAGGTCCGCTTCGAGACGCCGCCCGGCGAGCAGGCGCAGGTCGATTTCGCCCAGTTCCATGTCGTGTTCACCGATGAACCGACAACACCGAGGATCGTATGGCTCTTCTCCATGGTGCTCGGCTACAGCCGTCTGATCTGGGCTCGCTTCGTCATGCACCAGAACCTGCTAACGGTGCTTCGCTGCCATGTCGCGGCTTTCGACGCTATCGGTGGCGTTCCCCGCGAGATCCTTTACGACCGGATGAAGACGGCAGTTATCGGCGAAGGCGAGACAGACGGCATATCTATAATCGCGCTCTTGTCGACCTGGCCCGTCATTACGGCTTTCACCCCAAGGCCTGCCGGCCCTATCTAGCCGCCTCAAGATGCCGCGTGCTCTCGAGGCGCTCGACCACGTGGTCCGCCGCCTCGAGCCTGGCGAACTCTCAGCCCTGGAAGCAATCGACATCCTTCTATCGGGGGAACTGACCTTGCGTGAGAACAGCCGCATCAAAACGGCTCTTCGCCTGGGACGCCTTGCAACCATCAAGACGCTGACCGGCTTCGACTTTTCCTTTCAGCCATCCCTCGACCGCGACCGCATCTTCACGCTGGCCCAGCTCGGCTCCATCGATCGGTGCGAAGCCGTCCATTTCCTCGGCCCGCCCGGAACCGGCAAGTCGCATCTCGCCACGGCCCTCGGCGTCGAAGCCGTCAAGGCCGGAAAGAGCGTCTACTTCTGCACCTTGGCCGACCTGATAACCGCGCTCTCGCGGGCTGAGCGCGAAGGCCGACTGCAGGAGCGCATTCGCTTCTTCTGCAGACCAAGCCTGCTGATCGTCGACGAAATCGGCTATCTTCCCGTCATCGCCGGCGGCGGCAATCTCTTCTTCCAGCTCGTCAACGCACGCTATGAGCGCGGCGCAATGATCCTCACCTCCAATCGTGGCTTTGCCGAATGGGGCGAAGTCTTCGCGGATCCCGTCGTCGCTACCGCCCTGCTCGACAGACTCTTACACCACGCCGTCGTCGTTCAGATCGAAGGCTCAAGCTATCGGCTGCGACAGCACGCCGAGCTCATGCCCGAGCATGTTCGCTCGAAAGCGCTCATCACTCCGCCGTCCTTCGCACCGCCACCAAAACCAAGAGGCCGGCCACCGAAAAATGACCATCTCTCCCCGTCATCCGGAGCGGCATAATTGGGGAATTTTACTTCGGCACTTTTGGGGAAATTTCAGGCGGCATTGACAATGCCACGCCTAATGCCTGCCCATGGGTTTTATTGCGCTCAGCGATCGAGGTCGTCAGAGCTGCGAGGATCTCATTCGCGAGCCCTTGCATAGCGGCTTCCATCTGCCGGAAACCGGATCGCATCTCCGCTTCGAGGTCTGTCTGCCGGCGGCCAAGGTTGGTTACCCTCTCGCCCAGCTAAGCCTGTAACGCACTGGTAGTGCCGTTCTGCGCCGTTTCCGTTCATATCATCATCCGCCACCAAGACTGCCTGCCCCTGTCTTCCACGAACTAAGAATCATTCGGCTATCAGCGTTGCACCAGCCGGTGCGATGCCCCCAGAGCACGTCCACGTTAATCCGGGTGCATGTCCTGCTGCTGCGAAGTAGTTCGCACACTCTTGCGGTTCGAAGAGCTTGACGATGCCTAGCGCCGCTTCAGGAGGGATGGCCGCACCTGCTCCGATACATGCGCGGTCTTTTTTGAATGTGAAGCCGCGCTTGCGTAGCCAGACGTCGAGGGTGCTGCGGCCGATAGGGACGGATCGGTCCTCTTCCAGACGCAAAACCATCTCGTTCGGCGTAATGTCCTTCGACGCCTCGATCATGCAGATGATGAAAGCCTCATGATCGTCTACGCGGGAACCTCCATGTCGACCCCGCTTTGCAGCACTCACCTAACCCTGCCGGGCGCTCGCGATTGGGCAAAGCCGTCGAAATCCGGTCGGCGTGTGACGATCACGCATAGACATTGTCGATCGCCTTTGTCGGCTCCTCGACACGGATTGTTCCTTGAACCATATGGTAGATTTCCCGATCTAACCACCTGAAATAAAGGCAATATTACTCACTCATGCAGCTGGGCACGACTTTTGCACGATCACCCCCTAGCAGGCTGTTGAAAAAGGCCCTGGCGTGAAGACTTTGGTCTTGTTGGCTTTGTCGAGATTCGGAGTTGATGGATGCGGGGCGGCGATGTGAGGACGGGCGAACTCTTCAGCTATGTTGATCTGGAGGATCGTGTTCGAAAAGATCATCCTCTACGGGCTATCCGGCAGATCGTGAACGACGCGCTCGTTTTGCTGGAACGGGAGTTGGCAGCACTTTATTCACCGATCGGGCGGCCGTCGATCGCGCCTGAGAAGCTTCTGTGCGCCATGCTTTTGCAAGCCTTCTATTCGATCCGCTCTGAGCGGCTTTTGATGGAGCGGCTGGAATACGACCTTCTGTTCCGCTGGTTCGTTGGCCTTGGCATTGACGATCCAGCTTGGGACCATTCGGTGTTTTCGAAGAACCGCGACCGGTTGCTGGAAGGCGACATCGCCGCGAAGTTCCTGGTCGCAATCCTTTCGCAGCCCAAAGTAAAGCGGTTGCTGTCAACGGACCACTTCTCTGTCGATGGCACGCTGATCGAAGCTTGGGCGTCGATCAAGAGCTTCAAGCCGAAGGACGCCCCAGGGGCGATCATGGCGAACCACCGTCGGATGCGGGCGGCCGGAATAAGGAAGCAGACTTCCATGGCGAGAGACGCTCCAACGAGACGCATGCTTCAACGACCGATCCGGATGCGAAGCTTTATAGGAAGGGTAAAGGCAAGGAGGCCAAGCTGTGCTTCATGGGGCATGGGCTGATGGAAAATCGCCATGGCCTGCTGGGCGATACCTATCTGACTGAGGCCAGCGGATATGCCGAACGGGTCGCGGCACTGCACATGATCGAACCTTTCGCTGATCGGACACAAGCGATCACCCTGGGTGCCGACAAGGCCTATGACGCAACGGACTTCGTCAAAGATTTGCGGTCGATGAAGGTCACGCCCCACGTGGCGCAGAACCTCAATGGTCGCCGCTCGGCCATTGACGGCCGCACGACGCGCCATTTCGGCTACGGGGTTAGTTTGCGCATTCGCAAGCGCATCGAGGAGGCGTTCGGCTGGATCAAGACCGTCGCGGGGCAGGACAAGACGAAGTTCCGCGGCCGCGACCGCGTCGGATGGGCCTTCACCTTCGCGGCCGCCGCCTATGATCTGGTGCGGTTACCGAAACTGATGGCGGTGTCGTCATGAGCCCGGCCTCGAACTGCCGCCTGATTGGCCGCTGGCGGATCGTCGAGGCCGATCTATGGGATCGGGATTATCTCGACCTGCTTGAGCCCGCCACAATCACCATCGGGGCCAATGGACATGGCGAAATCGCCTTCGGTGCGATGCAAGCGGGCCTCCAACTCGGCTACAGCACGTCCATGGTCTCCTTCACTTGGGCCGGATGCGACAAAATGGACGAGGTCTCGGGTGACGGTCATGCCGAATTGCTCGACGATGGCGCAATCGAGATCGCGTTCGCTTACCACAATGGCGACGAGGCCATCCTGAAGGCCAAACCAGAGACTTCTTCAACAGCCTGCTAGTACTAGGGCGCATGCCGTTGGGCTTTATGTGTCCTGAACAACCGAGATGGACCAAACAACAAAGGAAGCCCCCTGCATGTGAGACACGCCCAAAATCTCGCAACGCAAGCCCGCCGGGCAACAATAAGTGCTCGACAACATCCAAAGGAACGTGACCTTTTCTATTCCGACGCCCCCAAGCTCAGCCGCTCAGCCCGCAGAACTGGAAAGCAGCTCTCGCGACAGAGGACCGGAAAAGTGTGCCGCTTCACTTTCTGCGAAGTATGACACCAACCCAATTAGCAGGGCGCCCGAATGCGCCGCGTGAACCTTAAAGGCGAGACGACCGGCCGTAATTCACCTATTTTAGCCATGGAGGCTCGGAATGAGAGTCCCGAAGTTGATCACCCCTTGGCGCAGCATTGCTGCCGGCTTCCTCATAAATGGGGTCCTTTTCGGGACCTGGGCCGGTCACATTGCCAGGGTTAAGGACCAGTTTGGTCTGAGCGACCAGAACCTCAGTAAGTTGTTGCTGCTGCTAGGACTGGGCGCGCTGCTTTCTTTTAGCTTTGCGGGGCGGCTGTGCGATAGCATGGGCGCCCCACGGATCACCCGAGCGGCCGCTTGCGCGCTGCTTGTTGCTACCGTGTTCCTTGGCTTTGCCCAGACAGTACAACAGCTGGGATTATCGCTTTTCCTCTTCGGCATGTGCCATGGCCTCCTTGACGTAGCGATAAACAAATGGGGGAGCGAGGTGGAAAAACACATGGAGCGGTCAGTGATGTCTTCGTTTCACGCGATGTTCAGCCTTGGGGCGGGCCTGGGCGCAGCGAATGGCTATGTTGCTGCTGTTTATCACGACCAAATGAACACCGATTTCCTTATTACTGCTGTGCTGACGGGCGGAATTCTGGGACCGTTTCTTCTCTTGGACTGGCAATCAACCGTCCTGAAGAATGTGAAAGGTGCAGTAGAATTGGCGCTTCCCCGCGGCGCCCTTTTGCTTGTAGGGCTTATTGCTTTCTCGTCTGGGCTGGGCGAGGGCATGGTCGCCCATTGGGGTTCGGTTCATTTGAAGCAGGTATTCAAGACCATGGAAGAAAGTGCCATTTTAGGCTATGTGGTTTTTTGTGCCGCCATGGTGAGCATACGCCTCACAGTGGATTCCCTGGTCACGCGACTGGGACCAGTAATGGTTACACGGCTAAGCGGGGTTTCGGCCACCTGTGGCATCTCTCTGGTTCTTGCCGGTTCTAGCGAGCCGTTAGTATCATTAGTGGGCTTCGTGTTGATGGGGGTCGGCTATGCAGCCATAATGCCTCTGGCTTTCAAGTGGGCGGCGACGTACCATGTGGTCCCACCCGGCCAAGCTATCGCCACCGTCGCAACCTTCGCGTATGGCGCCATGACGTTGGGCCCGCCTGCATTTGGCTGGCTTTCGGAAGCACTCTCGCCCAAATACGGCATGTGTATCGTCGGTATATTTGCCATGTTGGTTGCAGTACTGGCTCCTGCGTTGGAACATAAATGAAAGTACAGGCAGGCTTACGTCCAACGAGTACCGACACATTGACGTGATCGCGGGTGACGTGTGCCGTAGAGGGTGCGACAACCAAGCAAAAGCTGCAGATAGCTGCTGAGCGGAGGACTTTGGGTTCATAGTGGTGACCGTCTGGATATTTTGCCACCCTTGAAGCGAACGTGAAACTTGGTGGTTCCATCGGCCGGCAGCTTTAAGAGAGTGACGTTCTCTATGATGTGGGCCATCAATCGCTTGCGTCCGCGGCTTGGGGTATCCGGATCGGTCATCGCGACTAACCGCTCGTGGACAGCTTTGTCGAGGATGAATTGGTCGTGCTCTCGGCCACGTTCGCGGGCACTGGCCAGTGTGCGAAGCTCCTCATTCCATTCACCTTCGAGCGTGTCGGCGACGAGGCGGTTACCAGGATCGACCAGCATGAAGCGGCGCTGAGCGAGCTCGGCTTCCGTTTGGGCGCGTTCGATCGCGCAACAGCGCAGCCGGTCTGCTTCTTCATGCCGGGCTTGGATCTCCTTGCGGACTTCGAGCGCGAGTTCGACAGCCGCCGGCGTCATCTGCTCAGCAATCAACATGCCGATGGCTTCATCGACGGGAGGCCCGGCGATCGACTGACACATAGGCTGCGACATCGTCATCGCCTTTCGCCTTATCTGCGTTCCCGTGGGGTGCTCCTCCGCCAGCTTGTTCACCGGACCTTGGGTCAATTTCGTCGTCGGCCTGATATAGACCCGATGCGCGTGGCTGGTATTGGTGGAACAGGTAGACACAAGGCACTTTAAAATGAGCACTGTTGCATGGATCAGACTTTGGGCGAGGCAACCCTATCCACTGCATTTTTCATGCAATGCGCTCGAACTTGGGCCCGGCCAAGTTCTGTCATCCGGTTAAGAACACGGACGCCAATCTTTGCTTCAGTCTTCTGATTGTCAAAATGTCGCGCTTTGAGTTTGGGCCCGATCACAGCCTTCCATCGACCAATCTGGGTCTCAGCGCGACTGCGCTTGTTGTAGCCGGTGGATTTCTGCCATGCCATCCGCCCTTTGGTCTGGATTTCTGCAATATGGCGATCGCGGACAGATGGAACCAGCACCGATTGAGTGCTGGCAACGGCAGTCTTGGGAGGTGGGATAATGACCTCCACGATCTCACCAAAGCGTGTCGCCGAAAGATCTCGGGTTGCGTTCCATCATAGGCGCCGTCGGCAATGAACTTCTCGATGGGGCCACCGATCTGGTCCAGAAGTCCTGGTAACGCTGTCGGATCGCCGACATCATCCGCGGTCAGATCGGAACAAACAATCTCACCACTGACAAGATTGAGACCAAGGTGCAGTTTGCGCCATCTTTTGCTTTTGGCCTTGGTTTTGTGCTTGTTCCAGCCACTCGCCCTCGCCGAAGACCTTCAAGCCGGTGCTGTCGACAACCAGATGGACCGGACCTGATGTTATGGCTCGGGACTTTGTCGACGGCAACGCCAGCCCTTTGCTCCGGCGAGACAGGGCGGAGAAGTCAGGCACGGCAATATCGAACCCCATCAGCGCCGCGCCACTGCGCATCAAGCCTTGGGTCTGGCGTAGCGCCAGCCCGTAGACGACGCGCAGGGTCAAGCACAACGTAATCGCCAGATCCGAGTATTTCAGCTGACCACCCCGCGATGTCCGCCTCCGCGCCGTCCATAAAAGACAGGGCCTCATCCTTCACCCAGATGGTCAAACCACCACGTTGACGCAGGCTTTCATTATATGCCGGCCAATTCACTGATATATAATTCTATATAAATCATCATTTTGATACAGTTTTGAATATCGAGATTGCATCACTCCGGGAAATCCTCTATACATTATCCTGTATGTTTCTCCCGCTGCGATACAGGACAATGATATGGCATACAAAACGGAGCATCTAATCCGGCAGCTGCGCGCTGCGCGCGAAGCGCAGAAAATGAGCCAGCGCGAGTTGAGCGCACGATCGGGGCTGACGCAAAGCCATATTTCTCAGATTGAACGGGGCACCATGGAGCCCGGACTCGGCAGCCTAGTGGATGTGGCGCGCGCGCTCGACCTCGAGATCGTCCTTGCCCCGAAAAAACTGATGCCGGCAATCCGCAATATCCTCGATAGTGCATCGGCATCGAGTGATGTCCTGACATCCGACCAGCGCAAACTGGTGGGGCGCCTTGAGCGGTGGTTTGCGCAGCACAGGGGCGGGTTCGGCAGTGCTTCCGAGGCAGATACATTCAAAGATAGCCTCGCGCTCTTACGGCATCTTCCTCTGTCGGCCGAGGAGATGGACACATTCAACGAGGCGACTGCACGCATAGACCGGTGGCAGGCTGATCCTCCGTCCCGTCAGGAGCTGAGCAGGATCGCACGTGCCGTAAGACATCTACGCAACGCCGCGGTGCACCGCGACCGTGACGACGCGGTCCCTCGCTCGGCCTATGCGCTGGATGAGGAAGACGATAATGCCTAAGGTCACGGTACTCGATGTCAGGCTGTATGGGGAACCGGTTGCGACCCTGACGAATCTGCAGGACGGGCGCACCATCTTCGCGTTCAACGATGCTTATATCGAAGACGAAAAGCGGCCGACGCTTAGCCTGTCCCGGAAAGACCCGTTTGGGGCGCTCATCACGAAGTTCAGGCCGTACAACATGGTGGTCCCGCCCTTCTTCTCGAACCTACTGCCGGAAGGACCGCTGCGCAAATACCTAGCTGATCGTGCGGGTGTGAAGCCGTCGCGGGAATTCTCCCTGCTCTGGATACTCGGCCGCGACCTGCCTGGGGCTGTGACGGTGCATCCCTCCGAAGGGGATGACGCGCCTCCGGATGACGGGCAGGCTATCGTCGAAGCGCGGCTGAACGCACTGCGCTTTTCGCTGGCGGGCGTGCAGCTGAAGTTCTCGGCCTTTAAGAACGACAAAAAGGGCGGCGGCTTGACCATTCCGGCCGAGGGCACGGGTGGCTCGTGGATCGTGAAGCTGCCGTCCCAGCAATATAGCGGCGTGCCCGAGAATGAGTTCGCGATGATGACCATCGCCCGCATGATGGGTATGGACGTGCCTGAGCTCCAGCTGGTTGATCTCGACGCCGTAAGCGGTCTCCCGCAGGGGGTGGGTGAACTGCACGGGCAGGCGCTGGCGATCAAGCGTTTTGACCGCACGCCGGAGGGAGGGGTGCATATCGAGGACTTTGCGCAAGTCTTCGGCGTCTTTCCCGACCACAAATACGATAAGGGCAATTACCGGATGATCGGCCGCGTGCTGGGGATCGAAACCAGCACGGCCGACGTGGCGGAGTTCATCCGGCGTCTAGTCTTCAGCACGCTAATCGGCAATGGCGACATGCACCTGAAGAACTGGTCGCTCATCTATCCTGATCGCCGCACCCCTGCGCTCTCGCCAGCGTATGACCTGTTGTCGACTATCCCCTACATCGAGGGGGAAGATACGGCGGCGCTCAATTTCTCCCGCACAAAAAAGATGGCGGCGCTGTCGAAGGACGAGCTGGCGCACCTGGCTGCGAAAGCGGAGCTTTCCGAAAAGCTGGTGATCGACACGGCGCGCGAGACGGTTGAACGTTTTAGGGCGGCATGGGATGCGGAAAAGAAAAACCTGCCGATGGCCGCAAAGGTCGCTGACACGATCGATACGCACGCACCGACGGTCGAGCTGTATCGTGAGTTCGCGAAGTAGTGCCTTGCGTCTCGGCATCAACTTATCGAGCCTTGCTGTATATGCAAGGCGTCCAAACAGGATGATCGTTGGTTCGAAACCCATCACATCAGGATTTTTGTAGATGGTTCATTCAGGTGTCATCGAGCTTTGTAGCCGTGTCGCTGGCAGATAAAAATGTGAGAATGCGGCCGTTTCAGGCAGGTTTGGCATTTAAAGATGAGAATCCGAGCGACGGGATTCTCAAATCAACTGCAAATGCGAAGACGCCACCGATCGGCATGTACGGGTGATGATCTCGTCGATAGTGCTGCTGAATCGCACTTGGTTCTGACCCATCATTTGGCCGCGCAGCATTTGCAGCATCTCCGGTCCTGCCCGCTCGACGATGGCTACTCCGGCTAGCAGAGCTGGTCGCAGATGCAGTGGCAGGATCGGACTTGCCGGTGTCGGCAGGCTCCACCGTCGACGACATCATCGAGATCCGGAATTATTGCGCCGAGGAGCCTGTATCGCCACGACTGGCGGTAGGAGCTGGTGATATCGAGGGCGATATAGAATCTACTCGCCAAGCTCCTGCGCGTTGCTGAACGTCGTGCCAGGCAGCAGGTGGAGTTTTCGATCGCAATGCCGGCATCCTGGCACCCCCTCTTGGAAGCACGGCTCCTGAAGTGTCGCCATTGTCGACGTGCAGTGTCTCCCGCAGACCGGCGACAGGCCACGGTTCGGTGATCTCGCGTTCCCGCAATCAGGCCGATTTGTCGAAGACGGAGTGCAGCAGGCACAGACTGGTCGACAGCCGGGAGGGCGCGTCCATCGTCAGGTAAAATCCCGTCACCATGCGGCTGCAGACATCCATCGCCAGCGTCAGCCAGGGCCGGCCGATCGGCTGCCGGCTCTCCTCGTCGACGACAAAGATGTCCGCCTTCGTATGGTCCACCTGAACGACCTGCAAAGGCCGGGAGGCGGCAAACACCCCAGGAACGGCCTGTGTCTGCTTCGCAATCTCGTTTTCGCCGCGTCGTATAGCGCGCTTCTGCAGGTCGACGTCTTCGAGTCGAGCATTGATCGTTCGGCGATGCGGCGGTTTGAGCCGGCCGACATGCAGCTCGTCTGCACATCCCGGACCAGCTGCGAAACTGTCGGCCGGTTTCGCGTCAGGGTGTCGCTTGATTGTCGTGCGGATGATCTCTTCCCGCTGGTCATCCAGGACCCGGTGGCCCTGCGGTCGACCGCGCTTGCGATCCACCAACGACATGACCGCCCCACCGCTCGTGGACAGCTTTGTCGAGGATGAATTGGTCGTGCTCTCGGCCACGTTCGCGGGCACTGGCAGTGTGCGAAGCTCCTCATTCCATTCACCTCCGAGCGGGCGCTGGTGGCAACCTTGGCGGAGATGTATGTGCAAGGGGTGTCGACGCGGAAGGTCAAGGCGATCACCGAAGAGCTGTGCGGCCATGCCTTCTCGGCGTCATCGATCTCGGCGATCAACAAACGGCTGGACGAGAGCCTGAAGGGCTTTGCCGAGCGCCCGCTTCAAGAGCCGTTTGCCTACCTGATTCTCGATGCCCGTTATGAGAAGGTGCGCGAGGCCGGTGTGGTGATGAGCCAGGCGGTGTTGATCGCTGTCGGCATCGACTGGGACGGACGGCGGCAGAT
>Ga0315915_1009227_pt1 | contig 11282 bp, 5 predicted proteins | sample MpolbnodulesMG_FD_207738 | JGI IMG/M metagenome (GOLD analysis project Ga0315915, IMG submission 207738) | Medicago polymorpha root nodule microbial communities from Los Angeles, California, United States - branched nodules | ecosystem: Host-associated > Plants > Roots > Nodule | place: USA... | reverse complement strand
ATATATATATATATATATATATGGGTTTTGCTAGAAGACACCTTTTATGAAAGTGTCTTTTAACAAGTTATTCTATGAGCATTTGTTAAAAGACACCAACTAATTTTTATGAAGGTGTCTTTTAGCAAAGTTATAACTAAAAAGTGGAATCACATCTTGAGGTGTGAGTTGCTAAAAGACATCTTCATGAGTGACTTTTAGCAAAATCCTATATATATAAACTACCAATAAATATAAATATATAGATAAATTACCAAGTAAACATTTAACCACTCCCTAAAAAAAAAAGTGAACATTTAACCATTCATATTTCGTATGATTCTTAATAATATTCATAAAACATAAAGACACAATGGTGAGAGATAGACTTTCGGTGTGTTAAATATTAGTATATTTGTTTTTTTAGTATAGGCCTTAACCAAATTTGATCATCTTCTTCGATTTCATTTCATCTTTTAGTGAATGGAGTATTGAATCAATTTTATTTTTTATAACAAAGCGATAATCATGGCACTCACAACCCCACACTTAGGCAGTCGTGGGCTAAAGAGACTCTATCAACTAGAAATTGATAGAAACATACCATCGTGAAGGGCTTGTTGGACCTCTTATTAAACTTATTGGAACTCTTGTGATGATTGTATAAAAAACTTTCAGATACATTGTTTCACCTCTTAGGGTCAAATTCAAAAGCAGCAAAACACTTATTCTCAGCACCAGTTTCAACCTTATCAACATAATATGATCAAATCAAGTAAAGTACTGATATTACATAGATATTTGGCCCAACTATTTAGGCATACATGGTTGTCATCATTTGAGCGGCATCAAGTGCGGCGTTTTTTTCTTCTTCTTATTTATTCAACTTTCTTGTTTGTAGTTTTAATTGATTCTATTGCTTCAATCCTTTATAGTCAAGTTTGATTGAAGTAATTTTTCACTTTATGAAAATGCTCTCATTATTCGTTCCAATTGTCTCATTTCTTAAATTTTCCATTAGATCTTCAACTTTATTGGCGGTTCTGCAGCCAAAATGCAAGACATGATATGTCCATGCCTTCACCATCTTTTACTTAACAATATTCAATATGGCAATTTCAGCGTTTCAAAGTATGCAAGGAACTTTGAATTTTTTTTTTGTCTTGAAATTGCACTACAACATCAACATATGATTCTTTTGAAGCAGACTTAACTACACTATTCCAACTTCGTTAGCTTTCACATCCACTTTCACAACCTTAAGTTCGACTTTGTAGCCTGTGATGTATTTAACTCGAGGTTTTTTACCAACATGAAAATGACAAAGTAATGTAGAAGTTTTAGGCAAAACAGTTGCTATGACTTTGATTCAAGACATCCTTATTAGTCACAATTACATTTTGCATATTTTTCTTTGAATTAAAACGACGAAGAAACATCTATAAAACCAAAGTGAATTTATCCTTTATTTCATATGTCATATAAGCAAAAACAATAGAATATGTCATCTCAATTAAGTTGACCTTAACTATCTCAAACAATGACATTTTATACATGGTTTTTACAGGTGAAACACATGATCAAAATAGTCGGAAAATAGACAAACAACTTAATAGATTTAGAATGAGCCCAAAATATAGCCTCACATTATGTTATGGTGAAATAGACATATATGTGCTCTCCAACTTATATTTATACACACTTCCCAGAAGAAAAAAAACTACCAAAAAATAAACATATTAAACATGTATACATTTTTTTTTAATAAATTAAACATGTATACATATATTCTTTAAAAAAAAACTTGCATATATATAGGCGTTAGCAATAAATGAATTAATTAAATATATACACTTCAGATGAAACATTATCAAACAAATTGATGTAGCTAAGTGATAATTTGGAACAATAAATTGTTACATGTCTTAGGTTCAACTCCCTCTTGCCTCCCTCTTGCCTCAATTTGATAATATAAATTGTTACATGTCTTAAGTTCAACTCCCTCTTGCCTTAGTTTGGTAATTTTTTTTATAAAAAATTCAATGTGGTACCGGTCTGATGAGTTGCCCAACCCGCTCACCCCTCCGGTTCGATTGGTCAGACTGGCTAGTCCGGGTTTTAAAACACTGATTATGTAATTTCAGGGTTCGAGAGAGCAATTCCTAAAGGTTAAAGACCAATTTCCAATAATCATTATTGTTTTGGGCCGATTTTCATATTAAAGCAAAAAGTTCAATAACCAAAAAAGCTACTCCCTATGTCTCATATTATGTGATACAGTTGATTCTGTCACATATGTCAAGACACAATTTTGATTTAAAATATCTTTAATAATCTATTAGAAAAAATTATAAAAATTTAATATTTTGAAAATATTCATCGACACAAATCCAACAACATTTTATATGCTACAATTTGTTTTTGTATACGAGTAGAAAAATATGGCAAAAATATGTTATTGAATAATGCACATTTTCAAATTAAGTCATTTAAAACGGGACGAAGGGAGTATGACAAAAGAAATAAAAACTAATAGTAGCTATTTATGAAAATTGAACTCGAGGACCTTCAAAGGCTCAAATTCATCCATAATTGCATTTGAGCTAAACTGACTTGCAATGTCCTTTTCAATGTAATAACCAAGCTATTTGCAAAAAAACCATCACTCGTTTTATTTCTTTGTTTTGTCTTAAAATTTTTCATTGATGAGAAAACTCTCCCTGTTATTTGTTAAATAAAGCAAAGATTATTATTATTATTATTATTATTATTATTTATTTGTTTCGTGTGCATCCTACCGATCTCAAATTATATAATCTGAAAAATATAAAACACGTCAAAAACATCCTCCAACTCTTCATATATCATGATTCGAAGCAAACATGGAGGGTGGGAAAAGAAACTCCATATCCATTTTTTACTTATCAAAACACAAAATCGTTGGTTTATGAACTAAAAGCCCTATAACAAGAAGGTTAAAATAGTCCTTACATCCAAAACCCTACATATAAATCCATATCGCAAACCGTTTCTCACACTCTTCTCAGTAGCTGCTGCGGCTTCTTCTCCTCATTTCATCTCCGAAACCCTAATCTCACCCGAAACCCTCCACAATGCCGCCAAAGCTCGATCCATCCCAAATCGTCGAAGTTTACGTCCGCGTCACCGGCGGTGAAGTCGGAGCCGCCAGTTCCCTCGCTCCCAAGATCGGTCCTCTCGGTCTCTCACCAAAGAAGATCGGAGAAGACATCGCCAAAGAAACCGCCAAGGATTGGAAGGGTCTAAGGGTCACAGTCAAGCTCACCGTTCAGAATCGTCAGGCTAAGGTCGCTGTTGTTCCTTCTGCGGCGGCGCTGGTTATCAAGGCTTTGAAGGAACCTGAAAGGGATCGCAAGAAGACTAAGAACATCAAGCATAATGGGAATATCTCGCTTGATGATGTTATCGAGATTGCCAAGATTATGAAGCCGAGGTCGATGGCGAAGGAGCTTGCCGGAACTGTGAAGGAGATTTTGGGGACTTGTGTTTCTGTTGGGTGTACTGTTGATGGGAAAGATCCAAAGGATTTGCAGCAGGAGATTAATGATGGTGATGTTGAGATTCCTCAGGATTGAGGTTGATGTTGATTTTTTCACTATTATCGTTTCTGTGTTTTTTTAATATAAGTTTGAGGATTTTGTTGTTGAATTTTACCGTCTTGGATAATTCAGTTTAGTTTAATTATGTTTATGACATATGGTGTTTCGATATAATTTTGGCAATGCATTTTAATCGTTATGCCTATATTATTATGGCCACTCTCTGTTTAATGGTGTTTCCTTATAATTTCGGCAATGGAATTTAATTGTTATGCCTATATTGTTATGGGTATTCTCTGTTTAATTTGTGGTTGCTTGAATTTTGCTGTAATTTCATATTTAATGTTCTGTGTTTTCAGATTAATCCAGATAGTTAAAGGTAACAAAAAAAAGATTAATCCAGATAGTTATTTATGAAAATTACCCTTTTCGCAGGGCATTGAGGTTTATTTAGTTTTTGTGTTTTAGTTACTAGGGTGATTTGTTTGATAATATGTTTGTGTAGTTCTTGCATTGTTTGAAGGTCCAATTGCTTATGGAGTTAAAAGTTTAAATTTGAATTTGAATTAAATTGAATAGACATATGTATACCAATGAATAATCATTTTTAGGAAAGTCTCTCTTGACACATTTGTTGAGTGTTGCTTTGTTTTATAGTACATGTTTCTGTAATTGTTTGCAAGACGTGAAAATGGTGGTTGACTCTAAATTATTGATTATGTTAATATTCTATTTCCTCTTGTGCTATTGTTTGTCTAGTTTCATGTTTTGTTAACTGTGGTTCTTTGTTAGAAATATGTAAGCATGGATAGAGTTTAAGTTTTTAGGACATACTGCCAATGCCAGCCTCTTTAGAACCAATGCCATCCTCTTTAATATGAGACAAGTTTGTAGGATGTTGAGTTGGGGTATTTATTTTGTTAGAAAATTTTATGCAGGGATTGATTTTAAGTTTTAACGTTTTGTCTATTGTGGTTATTTGTAAGAAGTCATGTAAGCAGGGATAGAGTTTTAGTTTTTAGGACACACTGCTAGTGTCATCCTTTTTATATCCAATGCATTGCTCTTTAAAATGTGATTAATCTGTAGGTTGTTGAGTCTGGGATTAACTATTCTTGTGTTAAGATTTGTTAATTGAGAAATTGATTTAGTAATTAATTAGACAGATGCATACCGATTAATAATCAATTCAAAATTGGTTTTTCTTTGAAGTGACTTTCAGTCTCATTGGTATCTGCCAAGTGTTAGGTTGTTGATGGTTTAAATTTCTGTGATTGTGCAATTGTTTGAACATAACAGTTTCTGTTAACCTTGTTGTTTATTTGAAGGAGTTTCTGTTATATATATTGAAACTACTCTTTTTGCTAATAGTAAAAGTGTTGGTTGTTCTATGTTACCTCATAATCTTATATCTTGCTGCTTTGATTGTTTGCTACTAGTTAGACGTGTCAATTTATTGGTTCCTAAATGATAGATAGAGTAAGTGATGTAACCTCAATTTTATCTTTAACTAGAGGGGTTTAATTAGTTCAGTTGTTAGTTTATCATCAATGTAGTTTGCATTCTGGACTGTCATGAATATGCCTGGACTGATACCTCCATAAACTTGTGCATGTCTGGGCTCACTCTCCTTGTATCTGAGCCATCGCTCCCACTATCCGAGCCATCTCTCATTATTGGCGTATAACCTCTCATACTCATATCATTTCTAACTTCTTGTAAGTTGTATCTCCTTACGGCAACAACCTCTTGAGTCCCATCTCATTCAAAGGAAAAGGACAGCAGTAGGTCTCTAATGCATAGAAATGTTATATGCAGAAACATATTCATAGTTACTTGTCATTCTTTTTTTGAAAGAACTGCGAGAAATTTGACTTACTGAAAATTTCTATACCTATGTACCCTAGTAATTCTGAGTGCAGCTTTAAGATAACTACAGTCTGTCCAAGGAGTTTTCCACTCAAAAAATTGAACTCATGTTCTTTTGAACGATCTCTACTTTGGTAGAGCTCATTAATCATTTGAGTTAAACCACGAATGGTTTGTACTTTGGTAATGCTCATTAATCATTTGAGCAAAATAACTTGGCTAGTGGCGTTGGCATTTGTTTGAATTAGTTGATTTTTGAGATATGCAAAATTTAACATTGTTCCATTCACAAGAATTGTCAACGAACCTAGGATTATACTATCATCGTTCCGTAGATTTTTTCTTCCTGGTTGTCAAGCTTTACCATATATACCCTGAACAGCCCATGCAAACTGCATTACCCTGCACCACATTTTGATACATGACATGGTACCTTGAGCCACTCATACAACATTTTGCTCAAAATTTTCAATCCTCTGCCTGCGCAGTGAACTTTGTAGCATCCTTTAATTTCCTCCATAACTACCTCATGACAACTCTGATTACATATGATTACGATTTTCTGCTACGGAATAGGCCTGTATTTTACCCAAGCACTCCATTGGTGACACACCATTGATTACAAAATATAGTTAAATCCGTCAATCAGCTCCACACCTGACTTGTATTTTCATCAGTAAGACGAAATGATATAGCCTTATGATCTCCATATCCCCTACGAACTCAGCATATCTTAGGGTGCCATTCTCTCCACCTCACCTTCACTACTGAAATTTAAGTCTTGTCTGTAGAAGTACGCATCTGGCTGATATAAATTATCCCTACGTATTGCGTTTTTTGGGATGCATACTTCTGGACAAACGACGGATGCAGAAAATCATTTAGGTTTGTTCTGGGATGCATACTTCTGGACAAACGACGGATGCAGAAAATCATTTAGGTTTGTTTCGTTTGTGTTATTTGGACGATTTCTGACGTATCTTGCCACCGTATACTATTTATTTATTGAGTGAAAATCTTTCCCAAGGAGAGCGAACAAACATCTGAAGAGAAACAATTCAAAATTCAAACAGTATAAATAAATACACGGTGCATGTGTCAACACAATATTTCTCATACTTGCTTAGCCACTTGAACATAGCAATGTTGATACTGTATTTTTTTTTGAGGAATTGATACTGTATTCTAACACTGTAGAAAAAAATGCATCATTTACAATCGTTGATGTGGCTTAGACGAAAGAAAAAAGTAATTAAAGAAATAACAGCGTATCCAAACCATATAAAAACAACGTGTTGGAAATAAAAAATCATGTTTATATGATATTTCTCTGTAACTTATGTAACCATTTTCAATTCTTTTTAGCACCATTTTCAAATCTATTTTATTTTACCAGTAGCAAATAATTTATCCTATATTAACTCTTGCCATGCCTGGAGTTTAGAGTCGCAGCTTGCATCTCTTAAAGCAATGCCATATTAATTGTGTTGATTAATCTATAATTTATACATAATTATACTTGCAAAACAACTGCTATCAACCAATTAAATTAGTGATGTGATAATATTTAACCTCCGAATTCATTGAAACGTCACCATGATTTTTAATTGTTGTACAATTTTCATATCTTTGCACCCAAGAATCTTAACGCATACCCTCAGTATATCCAATAAGTCTAACATTATCTAACAATCTATTCATGTCTCTGGGAATTGTTATTATGTATAGTATTTCTGTCTAACATTGATATGTGAAACAATACAATTATGCAAGTGCGCCATTAATCTCTCGTCAATTTATCATATTTATTTCTTGCATTCTAAGTTGCGAGTCATATTTTGATTTGTCCAAAGAAACCAAGTGGGATAATCAGTGCTCCATGAATCTATATTTTCAACAATCACCACTCAGCAGTATGGCTCAACCGACTATTTTTTAAAGATTTTTTTTTTATTGTATCTTAAATTAATTGTGTACTTTGAATTGATTATACTTAGAATTATAGTGTTTTTTTTTCCGGATTATAATTATAGTGCTTATACAAGATATAGTGCGTGTTTGAAATATAAACATTTTGTAACTTCGGGTATTATTAGAACTTATTCTACCATATTAAGGGCTCGTTTGTTACGGATTAAAATAAAAGTGATTTTTATATTAAATAATTTAGAGATTATATTTTAGAGATTTTATAAAAAATCAGAATCTATTTTGCGTTTGTTTACCGTAATAAAAATCAGTTTTTTAAAACAAATAATTTAGTTTGTTTGAATACAACTATATAAAAGAGATTTTTTGTTATAAAATTAGTTCAATTTTTTAAATCATATTTTCTCTCTCCTCTAAAAAAATCTATTTTTTGAGAAGCTGCGATTAACAGCTTCTCATTTGAAGCTATTTTTAATTTTTTTTTAGATTCTGATTTCTTTTAAAGCTATAACAAATGGAACAGATACAACACTCTTAAAAGTGATTATTTTTTTTAAAAATTGATTTTTTCCTTAAAAAAGCTGTAACAAACGAGCTCTAAATAATTATCCAAATTGTGTGGTGCAAGTTTGGTTAAGAGACAAACAAAAACCATTGTTCATTGTTTTGCAAGAGCAAGCCTAGTCTCCAATTTTCATTTTAATCACATTCTACTTTGTAATATTGAGCTTCCTATTTGGATGAAAATGACTTGACTTCCTTTCGTAAAAAAAAAAGAGACTATAAAAATATGTAGATATCATAACAAGAGTATTTAAAAGAGAGAGAATAGAAAACAAAGCAAAGAAAAGAGGCAAAAATGGAAGAAGCCATTTGACTTTGAAGAAGTGGGTTCTGAACCACATTAAAACTGCATTGCTATGAGTGAACAAAATGAATAGCGTGAAGAAAATCTGAATAACAAACTACACTCCTCTAACCTAATTCCAACATAACAAAATACCCTAATATAAGGATATAGTTTATGCATAGATGATACTAAGGTCATCAATGCTGCCATTACTCTCAAACTAAAAACTCAACCACAAAGTTTAATTTTGATTCTAAAAGGACCATTGAATAATATATAAACTCAAATTAAGCTAATTTATTTTTCTTTGAATGAGCACTATCTACCACTGCTAAAGTGCAAAGTGAAGATCATGAAGTTGTACTATTCAATATAAAATCAAGGCAGCCACCGTCCAGTGAAACAGTCACTCTCATATTACACCGTCTAAAACAAAAATAATCATATATCAATTACTTTAATTATTATATGATATGATTAAAACGTGGTGCTCTCTTGGCCATAACATCATACTTTGTGTTCCAAAAATGAAGTCCAAATTTTTATGACGATCACAAATCTGTCGTTATACTCATTATAGAATAATTTATACACATGATAACTTCATGTTGAGATCTTGATGCTTATGGAAGTATGATGGAAATTCCTCCATTCATTTAAATTTTACCTCCACTTTCTATTAACAAACATAGAATAAATATTATTATTGGCCAGTCCATGTTAAGAGAGTTGTTGGAAAATTAAGGTAATTTCGTATTTTAAATTTCTAATCAAGCTACTGATCTGTAAAGAGGACCAACTATTTTGGTCTCATACAATTAGTCACCCTGGCATATGCATCACTATATATAATTAATCGTGATGAATAGAGGTTTCCAATAATTATTGGAATTGTGCTCTTTACCCAACACATTTTGCTCATTTCTAATTGAAAAGACCAAAATGCCCCTGCGTGAGTTAACTCCCGCAACATGAGTTAACTCACGATAGTGTAAATCTCTGCGTGAGTTAACTCACACAGTGTCAGTTAAGTCACACTGATTTAACATTAGCGTGAGTTAACATGCGTAGAGGTGTTTTGATCAGCTCAGTTGGGAATGAGAAAAAACTTTTGGGTCAAGAGCAGAATTGTAATTATTGGCCGTTCTAATTGATTTGGGCCAGCCTTGTCACTCTAGCTATTTATTTATTATTTTTTTTACAATAACAAGCAAGTCGCATTCTAACACTTTACATTTAGCATATACTCATTTATGAAAATTGATGTTGATACATTTGATAGGGCTGAAAAACACAAGTAAATTACTCAAATGCCCCTCGACAGTTAACTGCCGAATTTTTTTGGAACCGGCTGCAGTTAACTGCCGAGGAAAACTCTCGGCAGTTAACTGCAGCCGGTTTCCTTTTTCCTCGGCACTTAACTGCCGATGATTCCTGAAGCCATAAAATGGCAGAACCAGTTTAGGCAGAACCTGTTACATGTGTTTTTACACATTGTTTCAATGCCAAATCATGAAGTTAATAAGCGAAAATTACCAACATAATAGAAATTGAAAATGTGATACGAAAATGAACAATTGTCATAGAAATATGTCATCGAAATCCAAACAAAGTAACAAATGTCATGAAAATACAACGGAACGAACAAATGTCATGAAAATCTACACCAAGTCCTAAAAATCTATCCTAAACAGAAAATACTATTACTCCTGGTCCTGCTGATGCTGGTGTTGCCTCCTCCTCGGCCTCTGGCCCCGCCTCCTGGTCATGATCGGCGCGATCTTCTCCCTAACATTTTGCAAGGCCGCATACAATTGCTGAGGGGTCATGCTCATCACCTCCTGACCCAATTGCTCATCAGCGTAGGCAACAACGCCACTAACCATGTAATAGGTATCAGGCGAGCCTCTCGCCTCGTACCGCTCCCACTGCTGTGCAATGACCTGCTCTTCATTTGCTGGCCTGGGAAGATCTCCTGGAAGAAGTGGAAAAATCTAAGGGTGAGACATTGTACTGTATCATATCACATAGCCATCCGCCATCCGCCATGTCTGCTCTCCTGCCGGCTGACCCCAATCGGACTCCTTAAGAGTGTGAGTGCGGAAGTCTACGAATGCCTGCACAATCTGAGGCGGTGTCAGCTCTACAACATTCGTCGGATGTCTAGGGATGCTCTGGACGTATCCGTACTGCCTCAACACCCTCTCAGGAAAGTGATGGTACACCCTACGAACACCGCACATAATCCAATCTGAATACCAGAAAACCTCCTCAAAACCCTAGATCTCGCTGTGCTCTTCGTACGGCCTCCAACATACGTCATCAAACTGAATACGATCAAGCAATGAGCGATACGTCACCCCCTCTCCATGACCCTTCTGTAGCTTCCACCTCACCGCAACCGGATAGTTTTCAATATAGTCGGTGTTGGGATCAACACTGAAAAACTTAGGAAAATGCGCCAAAAACCATGCCTGCATAAATCAAACAAATCACATTTATAAATTATTACGCACGAAAAATATAACAAAAAAAAATAAAAGTTAAGGTTCACATTAATAAGTTTCTTACAGTGAGCAGTGTCGCGCTTCCCCCAAGAGCTTTGTCTCTAGGCAAACAGGCCTCAGCTAACTCCGCGTATAGGTATGGCAGTGTCATCCCTCCCCAAGAATAATTACGCATCCCCGCGTAGCCCTCCTCCATGGTCGTCAGATAGACCAACTCGATGCGTTTGTTGCTTCTATCACCAAACAACAAGCATCCTACAAGATATAGAAGATAACACTTCACACAAAATGTCCTAACCCTATCCAGCTTCTCCATCTCCTCTGGATCCTCTGTATCCGCCAATATTTTTGCCCTATCAAGGTGCCTCGTATATAATTCCTTCAGCTTTGGATAACTAATGTACCCACCATACTCTGTACCCCAAATTTTCTCTGCCTCCATCTGCGGCACACCCAAGTGCCTCACCATTAGTGCCGCTCCCTCATGTCTCAACATCTTCTTTGGATGGCTCAACATCCGCCCTTCAATCTGAAGATGCGTAAGACATACGACATCATCCAAAGTCACAG
>Ga0315915_1009225_pt1 | contig 11283 bp, 7 predicted proteins | sample MpolbnodulesMG_FD_207738 | JGI IMG/M metagenome (GOLD analysis project Ga0315915, IMG submission 207738) | Medicago polymorpha root nodule microbial communities from Los Angeles, California, United States - branched nodules | ecosystem: Host-associated > Plants > Roots > Nodule | place: USA... | reverse complement strand
ATTTAATATATAAAAAAAATGAATAAGTTGTTAGCTTATTAAAAAAATTCACATAACATTGATTACACTACGTAAATTCAAATTAACAAACAAGTAAATGTTGAATTACATTGATTCACATTACCTCTGTTAAGTTTCTCTTAAAATAATAATTATAACGATTTCTTTCAAAATTAAATAATAACAAACTTTGAATATCAATTTCTTAAACCACTTATTCAAAATAAAAATAAATTAGGATATGTTAAATCCAAAAATAACTCTAAGATGAGTTACTCCTCTTAATAATCAATTATAAGCAAGGTAATTAAAACCGGACCGGACCAGCCGGTTTAATCGGTCTAACCGTGAACCGGACCCATGTCCGGTCTGTAATGGCATGAAAACCGTTCTGTCATAAAACCGGAAAACAAACCGGGAAACCGGTGAAAAACCGGTGAAACCGGACAAAATCGGCGGTTCAGGAGGTTTGACTGGTTGGATCGGCTTTGGTTCTTTTCTTCACAAAAAACCAGACGAGAACGATGGCCTCGGTTTTCAATTTTCCTTTTCTTTTTTCGTTTCTCCACAAAAGGCAACACAAGCAAAAACATCATTCAAAGTATTCAAGCATGATTGAAATCAGGTGAAGAGAGAATTGAATATGATTCAGTTCAAGAAAAATTGAAAAATTGTAATTGAAAAATAGAAGAAAGAATGAAGATGCAATAATAGAGAGATTGCTTGCAAGTTGGCTCATCTAAAGTAAAAACTTATAAAAATTTAATAATTTGAAAATATTGATCGAGACAAATCGAACAACATCTTATATTCTAACATTTATATTTATATATTATTTAAAAAGTATGGTCAAAGTAAATCACGTAAATAATGCACATTGCAAAAATACGATGTATATTTTGAAATGTAGAGTATATTTTTTGAGAAAAAATAATAACCTATTACCCGTGCATTGCACGTGTTAACACACTAGTTTAATACACATACAAACAAATGATAATTTGGTAATATAAACACACAAAATAGACACATTAAATACACTAACAACTTTTCTTAAAAAATGTGAAACAAACAAATGAGACTTACATAGAGGGACATAAGGAGTATAAGAGAAAGACACAACTTTTAAGGTATATTTATTGCTTAAAAGACATTTCTAACCTTAATTTAATGATGGTCTTTTCAATAGTAGTAGATATATTTAATACACTACAAATTTTTATGCGGGTATATTTGTAAAAACATTCAAAAAGTTACAACAATTAATGATTGTCTTGATTTTGATGACTTTAGGTTTTTCTTCTAATAATAAGGATCGGAGGGAGTATTCGTTATTTTTTTTTCTGTATTTTATTTTATTCATTCTTTTAAAATTCTTTGAATTCCTTCACGATTATTCTTGATGAGTCTAGTATAGCTCGCTTTATTTTGCATGTTAAGTAAATCCCTTGCTGAGCAATTTTTCTTCAACTTTGAAATTGAGAGGACGTCAAGGAAAAATATCAAGAAAGTAAAACTCAAAGCCGTACACGGCGAATCATCCAATTTTATCACCAGAGGTAAATAGAAATGAAGACGGGAGTTCTGTAAATCTTGTACTTTAATCCTTTCACAAAATGGATCACGAGGGTCCCATAACTCATTTGGTAAAGTTCTATGAAATAACAAGATTATTAGGCGTTATTGATTCCGAAGAAGAGTCGGTATTCATGAAGCTAATCCCACATTTTTTAATCGAGAAAGCCAGGAGTTGGTACTTAGATCAAACTATTTCTATGTTGACTAATTGGAACGCGTTAGAATACAAATCCATGTCGAGGAAGTGCCCAAATCATGTAAATGATCATAAAGCTACTTCTATGTTGACTAATTGGAACATGTTAGAATACTTCTCTCGCCTCTATTTCTCCCGAACCAAACACAGCGTAAAGAGTGGTGATAGACATACCACCTTAAGTGGCAAACGTATTTGACCTCCACATAAAAAATTGACACATGACAAACTTTAACTGTTCAAAACAATCCAAAAAAAAAAAAACAAAAACAAAAGCAGTGAGAGTCTCTCTCACAACTTCTCTTGCTCCCCTTCTCTCTCTTCTTCCTCTCCCCCACCAGCACCGTCCATCACCACCGTTTGTCACCACCATCATCTTTTTTTTTTAACAGCTTGTCACCACCATCATCTCTTTCAAAAAAAAAATTGTCTTTTCTCATTAGCCTTTGTCACCACCGTTCTCTTCAACCTTTGTCCACCACCTTCAGCCACATCCACCACCGTTATCAGTCGTATTCAATATCAAATCTTACCACCACCGTTACCCGCCGTCCTCCACCGTTCTCAGCATCTATTCTCTCTACTTCACACTCCTCCAAAACGCACTCACAAGGAGTAACGATGAACAATGAGAGAGAGGAAGAGTTTAGACCGTATGTTTGACAAGAGAGAGAGCAAGGTTCTGAAATGTGTGAAATTATAAAATGTGTGAAATTACTAAAATGCCCATACCACATCAGCAGTGGTACAAAAGGGTGTATAGAAAAAGTGGTCTATGTATCTTTTTCCCAGCGTAAATGATCATAAAGCTAAATACAATAGAGGTCACACGTAAAAGAAAATGGATTTCTCGATTCAAATGCCGACGATGTAATCTTATGTCAAAACAAACTTCTCATAAAAATGTGAAGAAATTAGCCGATCCAATCGAGAAAATTCCTCAACAAACAAAGAGCTTGAAAGAAGAGAAGATGAAACATGTAAACTTTTGTTCAAGAAATCATCAAATTAATCCATACCCTCCCAGGCAGAAGCAAGGGCAAAACGAATATTAAAACAATTATCAAAGAGGCAACAACCTCAATTCCCAAAAACCTCAATATTCTTATCAACAATAGCGACAAAATCCTCAAGAATATAAATGGTAAATACTTTAGCATACGCTAAAAAAGTTCATACAAAGCTCTCTCCAAACCAAGCAGAACAGAAAAACTTCAACTAAAAATATTGAGTCACAACTAAATGGACAAACCATCAAAAAGTGATTTCCCTATCTCCAGTAAAAAGAATTCTAAGGAACATTGTAAGACCGTGAAGGACAAAAAAGAGTAAATGATGTCCTCTTGATTAAATAAAAATAAAGCAATGATAACTTGTCAATTAGAGGAGAAAAAAAGTAGAAAGTGTCAAAGAACATTATTACAAAGAGTTTGAAGAACTGTGTGGTTTCATATTTGGAGAAGATGATGCTAGCAAAGAGGAACATTAGCAGCGATGGAGAAGAGAGTTGTCATATGTTTGTATATAAAGACGAAAGAAGTAATGGAAAAGAAAGCAACGATGGAAAGAAGAATGAAAGGAGAACAAGTGGAAAAGAAAAATTGAAGGAAGAAGCAAACAAGGAAGTGAAGATAAGGGATGAACATTGCCTATTATCTTGGGTGATGCGAAGTTCTCACAATCATTGGTAGATCTAGGGTCGAGTGTAAATGTTTTTTTTAGGGTATCAATCAAGAAAATTAGTCCAAGCCCGGATGAAAAGAGGAGGTTGTGTTAAGCTTCGATAGTCAACATAAAACTTTGTCAAATCTCTATGATATATGAGGATGTTGCGTTCGATGTGTAGTAAGACTAGATGAAATACGATTAAAATGAAAGTATTAGAAAGAGATTGAGCTGAAGTAGCACCTATAGTAGAAAAGGTGGTGAAAAATAAGTTAAGGTGGTTTGGGTATGTAGAGAGAAGAATTGTAGATTCCGTAGTAAAAAAGTATGTCAGATGGAGGATAATCAAATCATAGGAGGCAGAGGAGTACATAAAAAAAATTATAAGATAAACTATTAAGAATTGAAGATTAACGAGTTGAACCAATATATTGTTTATGATATAACACTACGACACAATCTGATCTATGTAGCCGACCTCATTTAATAGGGTAAAACTTGGTTGTTGTATCAATCAAGGACAATCTGCTTCTGCCTATATAACAAGGTAATACTAGATTACAATTTGCAGACAGATCATGAAAAAGGGTGATTGGAAAATTCAAAGACGTCTACTTTCCTTCTTGGTGGAAGAAAGGAGAATGATGTGGTCCATCCTTGACAGTTGCTGTTCTGACATTCAATATGTCTTAGAAACATAAGTAAATGACTAAAAAACCCAACAACAATTAACTGCTGCCGGTTTTCTAGTTATAAAGCCAGCAATAGTTAACTACCGCTGATGGTATTTTAGTATTTTACTTGTGTTTTTAGGAGGTTTGTGATGTTAAAACAACAATTGTCTCCATCCTTTGGCTAGGTTTGCCCTTGTTGAGCTCAATAGGGTCCAGGTGAATGAACCTCTTCAAGTGTCCGGATCCTTTCCATTTGAAGAAAAAGTGGCCGTCTCCATTTCAATTCTTAAAAAATACACATGTGGGAAAACAAACATTAACGGTTCAAAACTTATTTTTTTTTTAAAGGGATAACGGTTCAAAACTTGATAGCTCCACTTCTTGGTGACCAAATCATGCATATTGACTCCAAACATTTTCATTCGTGCAATTTTGTGCTATTTAAACTTCTCTTAAAAGACCAAGTTGACTCAATTAGTGCCCTTGTTCATGTCATTACTTCTTTAGCTATACTCATTGTTAGGATCAACTAAAACCAAATGGTAGGGTGATAGCAAAACTCAACCGAACCAATGTATTTATTAAGTATGACTTGATACTATTTATAATCGGCTTATATTTTGGTCAAATGATTAAAGTTTATGCAAAAAAAAGAAGGGATAGGCTATAGTTACAAGCATTAAAACTTACAAAGTAGTTGTGACATTTTAGCAGGGAGTTTTTTGCGATAAGTAGTATTACTCATTTCTAAAAATTATTTATAGCGAAACAAAATATCACGAACGTATCACAAATTGAATTCTACCATTGGATCTTCTTTGGTGGAAATCATGGATGGTTGGATAAAAATTAGAAATTAGAAACTAGTCGGTGACAACATTTCCGCAAGGATGTTTTTCGCGAGAAGTAGCATTACTCAGTTTTTAAAGAGTTTGAACAATTTCATAAGTATTTTATCAAAGGGGTGCAATTAAATAATATTTTTGGATGACTATACAGGTTTCGTGGGTACACTCCCAATATAAGCCCATGAGTTTGACTCAATGTTAATATTTACAAGGAAAAAAAATTGGTATCCTCATGTTATGTTCACATAATATTCTTACCATCTTGCGTTCATATTTATAAAAGAACATATGTTTATTAAAACACAAATAACAATTTCTTTTTTGAGGAAAAATAACAAAAACATTTTATGTTGTTACATATAGTACCAAATAACATATAATGTAATTCAACATATAGTCTCATCTGCATCCAAGTTTACACAAAGAAAGAAGAAAACAATTGTACCCAGCCCTTCCCTGGGTATGCCTCTGTTCCAAAGATAACGTGTGTGTGTGGAACTATACAAAAGTGAGCAATGACCAAACAAGAGACATACTAAAAATGTGATGTGAATGTTTATGAGATTGGGAAATAAATTGAAAAACAATTCAGAGTACAAAATTAAACACATGGTATAGAAGGTAATAGAAAATGACCTAACCTAGCTTTTTGATAGTATAAATTTGAACCAAATAAACAAAGGATGGGTAAGAGTTTTCTTTTTTAATCTATTTTTACAACTGAGAATGTGTTAGTGTGATGAGAGGAAGAAGAAAGGAAACCACTCGTTGTGAAGAGAGAAGCAACACAATTTGATCTTCGGTTGTGGTAACATTTTCTCCTAACACTTCCTTCTCTTGCAATTTAAAACTCATAACGTTATATGTAAAACTTTTTTTACCATGCTTATAATCGATTGCACTTGTTGATTAGATCGAATACGTTCCTAAAACAACCTTTTATTTTAGGGCATATTTAACTTTGTAGAGGTGACATTGGAGTGATTTTTTATCTCTTTGATAATCTTATACAAAGTTATACAAATTTGATAAAGAGATTAAAAGTTAAATCTGATGTGTTATTTTTTTGAAAGAAAGTTAAATCTGATGTTTATCATGTCAAAACAAACTTGAAAAAAAAAAATAGAGATAGAGATTTTTTTTTTTTGAAGTAGAGATAGAGATGTTGTCATATCATGTTCAGACGTGTATATGTATTGATTTATATTTAGATTTATAGATGTTATTTTGAAATGAGACTAGTGTCATTGAAAGTATTATATCAACGTTTACAAATGGTATACAAAACTCATGACCCAATTCTAACGTTTGTTGAACCAAACTTAGCTCTTAAGTAACCAAAAATTCAAAATAAAATGTTGAGCAATATTCAAATTTGAGCTATTTTTTGAGTTGAATCTATCATTTTAGGATGAGAATAATTCCATCTAAGTGCTTACAACTTCTACGAAGACATGATGTCCAAATAATATTGTTTTTAATGTTGTATTATTGTTTTTTTTTTGAGGGAATGTTGTATTATTGTTAGAAGTTAAGTATTTAATTGTGAATTATACTTTAATATTTGAAAGAGTTTTCTGATCTATTGATATCCCACATCGGATAAATCATTTATTTACATTATATTATTCTCTTATATATATGGTCGACTATCAAATATTAGAGATATCAAAAAACAAAGTTGGACATTTGTTTTTGAATTGCTGGGTGGCATTCAAATTGGCGTAAGACGTGGGGTCTGCTGCATTGGTCAAATCAAAGTTATTGCACTTGAGGTAATGTCACCAATGTCACCAACTACAATGTCACTCAAGTATTATCCGAGGTAAATACTTTGAATACTTCTCCTTTTATATAATTTAATTACTTTTAGAATAAGGAAATTTTATGACCCCTTAATCTTAATTTATTTATTTATTCCTTCTTTTAATTTTTTTTTGTTTGAAGTTTCTTGCTTTTTAATTACTTTTAGATTAAGTTTTTTTTTTTTTAAAAAAGAAATTAAGTTACTTTTAGATTCAGGAAATTTTATGACCTTGAGTTTACTATAATTTTTTTTAACTATAATACATATTTTTCTTTTTGATTTGGATACCTTGAACTAAGTGTGAAATTATTAACCAGAAGAAATACAATACTTTGATCTTTCAATTGATTTGGATACCTTGAACCAAATAAAAATTGATATGATCATATATAATCGCAGATCGTAATTCAATTTTTTGTCAAAAATCTTAATTTAATGGTATTTTTTTATTTATTTTGACTAGCAGGGAAATAAAATCTGAAATCATTTATGAAAAAGTTTCTTAAAATCTGAAATTCTCAATTTAATGTTTGCAATGCACCTCCAATTGAAAGAAAAATATATTTTTGAACAATTATATTTTTGCAGCCAATAATTTTTGCAGACCAAATCAGTTAGCTGATCTAGAATTTCAAACGCCGATCTTCATCAACGATCGAGATCTCAACAATGTTCGATACCAAGCCACTTGTATCTGCAATGGCCTCATTCATGCTAATGCGAACCATCACGAATGAGCTCATTCCTCATGAGCTCCTACACTTTTTTCAAGCTGGACTTTACCATCTTTTTCGCCAATCCTCCGCACAATTCACCATAGTCATTGAAGAATTTCAAGGGATGGCAAGAAACCAAGTTTTTGATGCTGCACAAGCCTATCTTGGGACTAAAGCAACTGTCTCGGTAGAAAGAGTTAAAGTAAGCAAATCTGGGGACCGTAAAGAGCTTTCATTCAATATAGATAGAAATGAAGAAGTGAGTGATGTTTTCAAAGGTCTTAGTGTAAAGTGGAAACTAATTTGCATAGAAGTTGATTCTTCGCGGATTCGAAGTTACGATGATGACTCCTCGGCTCTGTCCGAAATAAGATCCTATGAGCTAACTTTTCACAAGAAACACAAAGACAAGATCATTGATTCATATTTGCCTTATGTGATGGAGATAGCTAAAAAAATTAAACAAGGAGACATGGCAATCAAGATTCACTCAAATGAATATGGTAGCTGGCGTCATGATGCCAAGTTCAATCACCCAATGAGTTTCAACACTCTTGCAGTTGATGAAGAGCTTCAAAAGGATATTATTAATGATTTGGATCGATTTGTGAATGCTAAAGAGTTCTATAGAAGAACCGGGAAAGCTTGGAAACGCGGTTACTTGTTGTATGGTCCTCCTGGTACTGGAAAGTCTAGCTTGATTGCAGCCATGGCTAACTATCTCAACTATGATATCTATGACTTAGATCTCACTGATGTAGGAGATAATAAGAGCTTGAAGCAACTTATTCTCAGCATGTCCAACCGTGCTATACTTGTGATAGAGGATATTGATTGCACAATAAATTTGCAGAACCGAGAAGAAGAGAAAGAAGTTGTTAATAATGGAGACAATAAGGTATATATTTTTCTTCAAATATAGCATTAATCTTTGAGATTCATTCATACTAAAATGTCATTGGGAACTAGAAAAGATTTAGATGTATATTAGCCTACATGATTCTAGTTTAGATACTTTAGCGTTTGTTGATATTGCCAACAGGTGACACTTTCAGGACTACTGAATGCGACAGATGGTCTTTGGTCATGCTGTGGAGAGGAACACATTATTGTTTTCACAACAAATCACAAAGAAAGACTTGATCCTGCTCTGTTAAGACCTGGTAGAATGGACAAGCAAATTCACTTGTCATATTGCAACTTTTCTGCTTTTAAGCAGTTGGTTATTAACTACCTTTGCATTACTGAACACGAACTCTTTGAAAAGATTGAAGTTCTTCTTGGAGAAGTTCAAGTTACTCCGGCTGAAATTGGAGAAGAGCTAACAAAGGATTGTGATGCTACAGAATGCCTACAAGACCTTATCAAATTCCTCCAAGCAAAGAAAATGATCAAAGAAGAGGTAAAGAATGAAGAAACCATCAAAGAACCTGAACCCAAGAAAATGATCAAGGAAGACATAAAGAATGAAGAAAATATCAAAGAAGAAGGTGAACTAGGTGGAGAAAATATATAGGTCATGTTTGGTTATGTATTGTAATTCTGTAAGACATTAAGCTAAGCTCATAAGTAGACATTCTCATCCTTTGATCAACATCTATTGAGACTTGAGATTATTTTCATTTCAAGTTTAAAATATCATTGTCCACCCTGAAAGGCTGAATTTTATCTTAGATTGTCTTCATGATCAGTTGGGTTACTGACTAACTAATTAGGAGAGTGATATGCCCATGAATGTCATTGTCACATGCCGCAATGCACGACAATTCAATTTTATGTTTTTGTAACTAGATTCCCCGTTGAATTTATTCAATGGAAAATGTTCGTATGTTAATGTTAGTATTTCCCTCTTTGTCAAAGACGTAAACCCTAGACCTTTAACTCATCAACTTATCTAATCCCTGAGCTCAAACCAATTGATCTGCCAAACACCTAGATTCCCCTTTTAAATATGTTACCCGCCAACAGCTGTCTAGCCACTTAGCTCAAGATCCACAATCACTATGATCCCTGAGCTAACCTTCGCGGACAGGATCAATCCGATCAAATCGATGATCCAACCGCCTGAAGTGTTTTGTTTAGTCTTTTTTTTTTTTTTTTTTTGCATCGAGTCCACACAACTCAATTACTCTTGAAGTAGTTTGATTCAGATACTTGATTTTTTACAATTCTTGATCGAACTCATAGATGGGAGAATAATATAGAAAAGTGAATGGAAATAATATTGATCATGAGAGAGTGTTGTTCCATGAAGTAGTACATTAAGATTTATATAGTCAATTAACCCAACTAATTCCTAACTAATCCAACTAACATGTAACTTTTCTCTTTAATTATGTTTCGGATATACGCAAAAGAGAATGAATTTTACTTGAACATTCATCAGCTTTATGGAAATTGCACTTTGCTCTTGGTTTTGGCAAGCAATGATTTTCGTGAATATCTGTCGAATTTGTCTAATTGGATCAGCATGTTCTTGAACTTGGAGTCCTTATCTGGAAATTGTGAAGAGAATATCAAAAGCATCTTTGAATTGGTGTGGAGATCCATTATCATGTGTTGCTGGAAGTAGGCAAGAAGGAAATTTTGAGAAAGAATGTAGCTGAATAATTATCTCTCTAATAGCCTATTACAATTTCTGATATAATCCATAAATGAGAAAAATATAGAAAAGTGACATGGAAATAATATTGATTATGACAGAGTTGCGAATTCAAGTAGCTTTTTATCTTTTGTTAAAAAAAAATAAAAAATAGCTTTTTATCCATTTCTCTCATCCGTGGGTTCTATAAAATATTTTTATACTTTTTTTTGTTACAGAAAAGTGCAATGGAAATAATAAGCATAGTTTTAAAAACCGGTTCGGTGATCGACTCGGTAAGGTTAGTGGGTCACTGAGTCATTGGTTGAACCACTGGGTCACAGGTTGAACCGCATGACTCAATCGGATTAAACCGGATGACTCGTTCGTATAACTCGGTGTTTATAAAAAAAAATTATCTTTATTGAATTGTAGGAGAATAGAATTTATAAATACCTTTAATGATAATGGCATTATTTATAAATATCTTTGTTTTACATATATTTTAAATTTTAATATAAGATGTGTTTTATACACTTAAAAAATTATAGTCAATTATAATTTGTTTTAAGAAAAATTAATAATGTGACAAAAATGTACATGTAATATATTTTTATATATAATTTATTTCAACGGGTATCACAAACAATTACATGGTGCAGTGGCAAAGTTTTCATATTTGCATATCAATGGTGCAGGTTTGATCCTCATAGCCACTACTTTCTTTAAATTCTAAAATTTTCCAAACAAACAATAAGAGTCAATGCAATTAATTCCTTCAAAAAAAAGAGTCAATGCAATTAATAACGTGTTTATTGGTGCATGACAATAGTAAATTGTGTAATTAGCATTAAAGATTAATTAAACAAGCATTAAAAGATAACTTAAACGTTATTTAAAAAAAATAATTAATTGAACCGGGCTGGTTCCTAAACCGGCCGAGTCACCGGTTTTAACCGGTTTTTGGCTAGTTTCACCAGTTTACACCGGTCGAATTACATGGCCGATCCACTGTGCGGATCGACCCAGTATAGTCACCGGTTTTTGGTCGGACCGGTTCGACCGGCCGGTCCGAGCCGGTTTTTAAAACTATGATAATAAGGGCTGGCAGCACTTATTATGGATAGAAAGTGACTCTCAAAATCTGACAAAGATTAATTGTTCAAATAACAATGTAATATACGCGAGGTATGAAAATAGGTCTTGCAACAACAAAAA
>Ga0315915_1009224_pt1 | contig 11284 bp, 9 predicted proteins | sample MpolbnodulesMG_FD_207738 | JGI IMG/M metagenome (GOLD analysis project Ga0315915, IMG submission 207738) | Medicago polymorpha root nodule microbial communities from Los Angeles, California, United States - branched nodules | ecosystem: Host-associated > Plants > Roots > Nodule | place: USA... | reverse complement strand
GACCTTTAATTGAAAGATTTAATAACTAAAAATTGAACGACGTCCATAAAATCTACTAAAAATTGAACGTTATGAGAAAATAGGGAGAAAAAAAAAAACTGACATGAACTAGGGGACATAAAACATCCCAGTAACAAAGGCAAATAGGAAAAGCGAAAAACAAGAAGAAATACTAAGACCTATATAGAAAATGTCAGGGTCAGTCAACATATGGTATGCTACAAATGAATCATTCTGACATTTCGCTTGCTGCTATTATGCGAAAGTAGTTTTGTACATGAAAGATGAAGTTCGAGGTGTGCGAAGACAGCTACGGTGTTGAACTGCATACATTTTAACTTCAGTTTATTTGAACTGCATAAAACAAATCATTAACCAAAACAAGTTATTCTGAGTAAATAAGAATCATAATGGTGATCAAGTGTTAACCAAATAATAAAATTAAGGTACACACTCATAGGATGATGTTTAATCGAAATTAGGGACATGGAATAGTGCAATAGGAAGACAATTGCAATGATCTTCTATAGAATAGAAAGGTAGACAGCAAAGATAGAAAACTCCCCAAATTCAGGGATTCCTGCAGCAATATCCATTCCAGTTTTGGGTTTGCTAATACATACATAGAGACATACGCACGCGCGCAATCCTCAACCTTGAACTAGCTTTTTGGGGTTGAGTTTGGCCTAAAGAACAATTTCTAAATGATATCAGTCTCTCATGGATATGTTATGTAAGTTGAGATCTCTATTATTCCACCCACATTTTCCAGGCTCTAGATGTCCAATTATGAGCGTGATGGGGTGTGTTGAGATCCTACATTGAATGCTGGAGATATGGCCCAAGTATTTCATATAAGGGTTTGACAATTCTCACATCTTGAGCTAGGTTTTGGGGTTGTGTTAGGCCTAAAGCCCAAATTCTGAGTAATAAGAACAAGTTCATAACATATACACGTACACACACAGAAAACAGAGAATCTTGAAGTAGGGACAGATATGACAAGGAGGGCTTCAAATTCAAGGAACATGGAAGCCTTACACTACACCAACTTTGCCTCGTTGTCATCTCTACTCTGATATCAATGTTAATTGCCATATAAAGTTATTGATGGGTGGAGCTAGTTCAGCATAAACCAACAATAACATCTTTTCCCACTAAGTAGGATCGAATACATGTATCAATAAATTGATGCCAACCAGTTCCTTGTAAATCAAAGATGAATAATACCTTCAAGTGTGCACCCACATAGGATCCAGAGAGAAAAGTTTCTCATTTCTTGAGCCCGAAGTAGGAGTTCTAGGTGGTGGAGCATGTACAGTAATTGGAAGAATCCATTCAGTTTTTTCCCTTCCTTCAATCAGAAGTGGATGCTCGTACCTGTGGTTCAGAATCCATTTAAGTTTAAATGAAAAATTCCTGTAAGAACTATATTAAACACAATTTCTTCATTTGAAGAAAATCTTATGGTTTGTCTCTACACAACAATGGGAACTAAAGATCTGCCATTTGACATGCCTTGAAGAAAATATGTGGTTCAAATTTTAAAAACCGGGGATTAGGAAGCCTGTAGTACATGTACATTAAGCATGAGATGACAAAAAACAATGGCCAAAGATAAAGAACATAAGTATATGTATGTCACAGATGATATAGATAGTCTCAGAATGGCAAACCGTAGAAAACTAAAAGTAAACAGTAGTTGGATTATTGAACAAAAAATATGTAGAGTTAAGCCAGAGATGGAATATTTGTGGGCTATGAATTGTCGAATGAGTTGCTTTCATGTAAGACAAACCAAAATGCAGACATGGGTGAATATGAGAGGAAGAGGTCAAGAGTGAAACCCATACTTTGTCCAATCCACGAATTTTGGAGTTGTGTAAAATTCGAAGCGGAGAACCCATTGTACAGATACATGTGGAGTGGAGAAGGTCATTGGACCATCCACGGGGACAGAGAAAAGGAAACTTGTCTGCAACAAATCTGCAACAACCTCGTGATGATCACTCTGAACCTAAAACCACAATTGAGATCATATTTCACAGAATCAGAAGTCAATATTATATTGAAATATATACATTCTCATAAGTTAGATAATGATCTCATTGCCTTTTCAATATTACAAAGGAAGTTTGGACTAGGCAGACAAAACAAGACACAGTACACCACATAATGCAGATAGACACTACTAGGCGAACAATTTTTTCAAATAAATCAACAAGAGATTGGCCTTTGAATAGTCCCTAAATGTTTCTCAATCAAAACACACCAGTAAACCACATCATCATTAATACTGAATAACACACTGTTGTGACAAGGGGCTTTTATGGCTATAGAAAATGACAAGTAGATTAGTGCGACTATTTTAAGACACTCGTTGATATATAAACAAATATAGGATGAGACATAGAAATGTTTCAAGCAAATTTGAGATAAAAAAATGGAACATGGTTTGATTAGCAGAAGTGGTGGAAGGCCAAAGCAAACTTTTGGAGAATCATTACTACAGACTTCAATCTAAATTGATTTAATGAAATGTTGATTTTTGATACAAACAATCAATAAAAATTCAAAATCAGCTCGAGCAGTGGGAGCTAAAAGGACCAGCAGCAACTACCTTTGTGATGGTCGGGGAATTCCTTCTAGAAGGATGGACAAAGCGTCTATTTATAGTTTCTGAAGTTTCCAATGTTACGGAGATCTGTAACATGATAATAATAAAAAATAAACTCCAGAGCGTCAATCACAATAATCTATTTGCCAGCTATTCATTTAAATTTTCGCTGCTAATGAAAGTGAACTCACCTCAAGGCATCTCCTACCTCCTTGCTCATGAAAGAAAGTTAGAGTCCCGCCTATCTGTAATCATAAAGTTGTCATTTTATTGATTTCTTAACTTGTGCACATTATCCAACTATGCATAAATATATTTACCATGTCGCTGAAGTAATAAGTTGAATCAGAATTTTTTGGGGAAAATTTAAGCAAAACTTGATCATCAAGTCTGATGTTATAAGACCTTCCTCTGACGAAGCCTTCTGCTGCAGAAAATGTCTGTACAAAATTAGCTAATGCAGAATCTAAAAATAAATTAAGAATAAGGCAAAATTACACTTTTAGTCCCTTAACTTAGTTCCAGGTAACAGGTGGTCCTTTATCTTTTTTTCATTTCAATTTTGTCCTTTTGGTCCATTTGCATATGGATTTTCATCCTTCAAATCTAATATTTATATGCAAACATAGATGAAAGATCATAGATTTGAAGATTGGGAGGCCATAAGAAAATAAAACCATGAAATTGAAGCTTAAAAATCCATACGCAAATGGACCAAAAGGACAAAACTAAAATGAAGAAAAGATAAAGGACCAAACTGTTACTTGAAATTAAGTTAAGGGACTAAAAATGTAATAATGCCTAAGAACAATATCAATTGGTATCCAAACCAGACTAAAAAGTTTGGAAAATGAATAAAATGTATCAATTTACATGATAAAGATTCAATGGGTCCAGCTTCCGGTGAAGAGGAGACTCCTGCATCATCTTCTGCAGAAAATTGCTTCCCGAACTTTTGTTGCTCAGTTGGGGAGACCATGGTAAATGACTTCTGAGTCGATAGGGCATCTGTTTGCTAAATGAATTATTATTTGGCAAAGTATGACTTCGGATTAAAAGCAAAAGATGACTACTATTGAACAGACTCTAATGAACTAACTTGCCACATGTTTCAGAACTAAGTTCCTACAAGAAAAATGAGTAGTTTTATAAATAAACACACATATACCGTAGGCATAGTTTTTTAACTTACCAGCACCGGTGTCGGATAATACTTCAGCAACGGACAGCCGGGGAAGTGCTATATTTGAAGATAAACTTGTACGGTGACCTTCTAACCTGTTCAATGATCTTGCAGAAGAAGATCGCAATGATAGAGAACTTCCAAAGCCCCTGACCATATTTTCTTTCATGGGATTATAAGAAGAAACAGATGAGATATCATCCCTTGAGCTGTCATAACCGTCCTCGACACCATCATAAATATCATTTGCTCTAACCTGTAAAGAAATTAATTATTATCTTTTACATCAATAGTAAAAAAAAAATGCACAACATGCAATAAGTAGAAGCTACCAACTGGTTATAAAAGATCATGTTGAACAATGGCCGAAACTGCAACCAGAAATTAGAGAAACGTGCAAGTCCATAAAAGAATTTGAAATATAGCACGTGCAAGTCCAATAACCAGAATTGAATTGTTTCATAGAATAGGTAAAATAGGAAAGAGATTTAGATTCAAAAGGGGGAAAACGGAATATAACTAAGGATGAGATCAAATCAAACAAAACAGGGAAAAGAATAAAAATATCACAACACAAGTAGAAACAAATGAAATTAACCGCTCCACATGCGAAGCTTAGTTTACCAAATAAAAGGAATTGAAAGTTTTATAATGAAAAACAAATAAAAGGCATTCTTAAAACAATAGGTGGCAAACAAATTTAGGCTAAACCACAGATAAGTTTAGTTTACCGAATAAAAAATATCAGCAATAGCATACCCAATCAGCATCTCCATCCATCTCTTTCCAAAATATATCCAGTTGTACAGTAGTTAAGGGAACAATATCTGAAAACAAACACATGGTTATATTACTACAAGGTTAAATGCAGATTAGGATGCCCAACACTTTCAAGTCACGTCCCATAAAAAATGTAAAGGTGCAAAAGAACAACAAACTTATTATTGATGATATCTGATTATCTGCAATCGATTTTTATAAACAATGAACAAATTATCCAATAATGTTGGGCACCACCAAAGTTTGTCAAGTCCCGCATCTCCTAGAAACATTACCTAAATAGAGCTTAAAAAGCATGGATAATTCACGCCTTACAAGCTGGTTTTGTGGAGTCGAGTTAGACCTAAAATCTAATACGATACAAGAGTATATCCTATATCTGTACGCCTTGTTCACACACAAGGCCAGTAGCCCTGCGTGCGACAGGTGTACTGGAGAAAAACCCAAGTCCCACTTGTCTAAAGATAAAAATAGAGCTTATAAAACTTTGGCAATGCTTACCTTACAAGTCAATTTTTTGGGGATGATTAGGCCCAAATTAAAAGCTTGCTACGCTATCATATCATCATGTGTGATAACAAGATACAAAAAATATTTATAGCTATAATGGTTTTAAATAATGTCTTCTTAGGTTCTCACGGGTCCATCTTAATGGGACTAATGTGTACTGACCATTTTATCCTCTTTTTCGCTGGTTCGATAGCACAGCCATTTAGCCACCAAAATAATGACTTCACACACCGAATTCCCAAGAGTCGATTCCCCTTTATTATTCTTAAACACAATAAGCCTCCCAACTAACAAGATATGTCTCCTCCACACCATACCAAAGAAAGTCCCGTATAATTTTTTTAATCTTTCCAAAAGTTCATCAGTCTTATGTACTAGAAACCCAGAAATCAAACATGTTATCTAGGTCCTCTTATAGTATCATTGCATATTCCTTATTCGTGTCCAAACAACTTTTACATTAAAGCTACAACAGGTCTTACAAACTAGAAAAACTTAAAACTATTTTTCTTTATCAATTTAGTCAACTTTTCGTTTCAAGTTGTAACTATACAAGAAAACAAAAAATTGAACAAATGATTAGCCAATTGCAGGTAAATACATGTGACAATGAAGGAGTAGGCTATCCAATGGCTCTGTGACAAATACTACATATGAAACCATAACGGGCAGCAACAAAAAAATTATAATATAAGGCTAAAACAGTAACTAAAATGCCTACGAGGAAATATAAATCCGCCACATAAGCATCTAGCAGAAACCATATTTGCTCTGTGTTACCATTCAAAAATCAGAATAAACCTTTTTCATCAAATGGATTGATTTTTTCTTTTGCTAATACAAAGCACTCATAGTTAAAAGTTATACAAAAGAACATCCTTAATAAGATTGATTAATACTATGCCTAACAGAAAAAATCAAGTATGTTTCTAGAGTTAAGTCGGAATCTGTCTTAATAGGTTTACAGAAGAACTAAAAGAAAAATGAAAGCCGTCAGCCAAACTAACCATCATCCAGTGGAAAACCACTGCTTTTCTGGTTTACCCATATTTGTAATGGAATCCGAACTTCCTGCAGAATTAAAAGTTAAAAGTTATAAATCGGAAAATAGGCATATTAAAACTTATTACAAGACTTGGAGCAAAATTACAACTATTAGTAAATGTAACCTTTACTGAACATAAAAAACAAAGACAATAAATTATACCGCTGAGCAATCAAGAAGAGGGGAAATGAAAATATCCCACGACTAAGCATTCTTTCCAAATTTTCCCTTTCTCATATCCCATTCTTACTCCTACCGTCCCTAATTATAAGCACCTTTTGAAAAGAAAAAAAAACTCTTGTCCGTAAATATAAGCCCTTATACAAATTATTGGGTGCATTTATTATTTTTTGCCAAACATAACCTAATTAATGCTACTAACTTATCTTGGAATAAGAAGAGTCAAATTAAATACACATAAACTTTTCTTAATATATGTGAAATTGGTCAAAAGGGCTTATACTAAGGGATGGAGGAAGTAATTGATAAGCACCTTCTCTGAAAGCTCTCTATCCACTAATATCCCCTCGACATGATTCTCTCCTATTGCTAGAATAACCTTTCCAGAATCCAGATACAGTGGCTCATAACTCAAAGGATCAAACGTTTGGCCCATTTTTTCCCTTAACCACTGATATCTATATCAATAAGTCATATTACAAGAGTGAGACCTTGCAAAACTATATGAAAGAGCCCTTAAGCTCCTTCCTTTCCACTTTTCAGTCATTTTGTTCCCAATAAAACAGAAACATAACAATTAAAAATGTTAATCGTCTTTGAACAATTGTTTCACACAACTTATATGCATATTGAGGTTCATATGATATCCATGAAATCTCTTAAAATAATGTAGACCATCCATAGAAAACCAGAAGTTTTAACTACCCTTTCTCAACTATTAGCTCTTTAATAAGGTTTAAAATATCATTTAAAAAAAATGCATAGCACATTTTTAGACATGACAAAAAAGATCTTTTCTATCACTCCCAAAAGCTTATATTGTTAGGTAAATGCAAATGAATGATCTTTTCTATCATTCCTCTAATGCAACAACCCGTTGGCTTGAAGCATAGATAATGCACAGGCCATCTAACTTATGCCGTAATTCCACTTTTGGTTAAATTAAAAGGCTGGGGATGGCAAGGATTGAACTACAGAGCACACAATGATAGAAGCTTTGATACTGTATTACTATGTGATGAAGACATGAACCAACTCTCCTAAAAGTTTAAGCTTAGCTAAAGGCACATGGTGGTTTTCATATAATATCTCCAGAAAATTCAGCATAAAAATAACAAGATACAAAATATATTGCAGTATAATTGTAGCAAGACATTGCAAAACCAACCAAATCAGTAACATCGTTTGTTGGCTCTGTGTGAGATTGCCCATTTTCCAGAATTAGCCACCCTCCAGTTATTGCACTTCTAACATAGTACAAATAGCGAATGTTTGAACCCTTGTACGATGGTGGAATAATGCTAGGCAACATTGTTCTCACAACATCTGCAATTAAAATTCAAATACAATCTTGTGAGTTATCAAAAACCAAGTAAAGTGGCAACTAGCAAAAATTCATGTTGTCTTTTGTTTTAGAGCATAAATCATTCAGTGTAGAACTTGGCATACATGATTTGCTTGCGCCGGCATTAATAATCTGGTTTGCTACTAAGATTGGTGTTGAGGAGTCTACAAAAACATGTTCACCTGAAACAAAAATGCAAAATTCAACAACAACAATACAGTAATGAAACTAAAAATTATCACCAGTGCTTTCAAAATTAAAGCAAAACAATCACCACCTAAATAACTACTACATCCGTCCCTAAACATAGGACTCTTGGAGATTTTTTCTTGTTCCTTTTTATATGACCATTTTCAAAATTTCAAATAACATATTTTTTTAGGGAATATTATTTTTTTTATGAACATACTCTTAATTATGTCAAATATTATTCGGTTGTAACGACGGAAACATACACTAATTATCTCTCATAAAAGGTAAACTTTTGAAACAATACAAATTGTCAATAAATTTAATGCTACTACTAATTTTTTCAACTCTCGTGATTTAGTTAACAGGGTTCTATATTCAGGGACAAATGTAGTAAACTCTAAAAGACAAACATTAAGACCCTGTTTGGATAAACAAATTATTTTGCAGCTTGTAGCCTAACTATTTCTATAACACATGATGAAACTAAATCAAACTGCTTTCACAAAGTTGTTTTCATAAGGTGTCCTGAAGAGCTTATGGAAATGAGCTAAAAACAACTTATGAACATGTCATAAACTATTTTCATATGTTTTGCTAAACACTGTCACAAATGCTTATGCTGGTAGGTAAGCTGAAATAAGTCAAACTAAACATACTCTATATCTCTATAGCACTTCTGATGGAATATGTGTCCGGTCTGTCCAACATGTGTAGTTACAGACACCGACACATGTGATTAAATTCAATTAATTCATTTTTTCAAATTTCTACACTATCAACATATCCGTGTCAGTGTAATGATTCAAATACAATTGTTATAGCAACCAACCTCTTCTTTGTCTTGAACCAGGCAACGGTTTCTGAGTAGCAAACCATTGAGTATCCAATTTCTCAATACCCCTAATCTCAAAACTGAGTCTTTCCATCAAAAAAGAGTACCCATTTGAAGGATTAGAGATCTGAATTGTAATAATAACTGGATCACCAGGTCTATAAACTTGTTTATCAGTTTCAAGCTTCAATGTAGGAACAATCTCTTCATTCTTTGATGAATTTTTATCCAATAAACCTGAATCTCCACCTCCGAAAAACGATAATTTTCCCTTTAACATTGTTTTTCTGTGGATTTTCTAGAAAAAAGCGATTAATGGATAAGCATAAATAAGTGATTTTAAAATGTTGTGATTAATGAATGTGAAATTGGAATGAGAAATTGGTTTGAAAGGGAAATTGAAGGAATGGAATTGAAGAATTTACCAGTGATGATTTGAGCTGTAGAGTGTTCGTTCTTCTCAAACGGATCTGATCTGAGTCGTAGAAAAAATCAACTATTCACAATTGAATGATGTAAATATTGATATTGAATGTTTCAAATTTTCAATAAATTTTAGGATAGATGCACCGACAGTGTAAAACCATTTTTACACTGTCCATCAATTAGATTTGTGTATTTTGCCATGTCATTTACTTAATTTCTTTTGTCTTTCTTGACATAATTTTAAAGTATTGAACAACTTTTTACTTAAAAGCAACATTTTGAGGACAACAAATAACACAAACATAATAAAGTAAATTCGATGTATTACGAATGTACTAGTATTAATAGTACATTTATTATAGTCATCGGAGTAAATTTACAAAGAAACTCAAATAGAAGAGGGAGGGGAAAAAAATTAGTAGAAAATAATGGTGTATTTTGGTACTTTAGATTTACCTCTAGTTTGGTCTAGTCTCATGCACAGTTTTTCAAATCAAATGTAGTGTAATTAGATTATCGTTGTTCATCCTTCATTTTCAAGCAAATCAAACGCACTCAAATTTGACTATATATTTTAATTAACAACGTTAAACTTTTACCACATTTAGTAAGAAAATCCATTTTGATATTGCTCAATAAAAATTAAAAATTACGGTCACGTTAACAAATGTCACAAACTCACTTATTAGAGAATAAACAAAATAGAAATTTTGTTTTGAAAAACATAATTCTTAAAGTTTTAAAAAGTTGATTACACATTTTTCAACATAATATTTCTATATTTATTTTCCTAATCAATGTGTTAACAGCAATCGATAGCATTTTTTAAGTTATTATATTCACTTTGATCGAACTCTCATCGCTATTTTAACTTTGATCAAACTCTCATCACAATACCCACATATTCTCTTTTAAAATCATATAAACTTAAAGGGTTAAATATGTTTTTGGTCCCTAAAAAATTGGGACCTTCTAAGTTTAGTCCTTACTTAATTTTAATAGTTATTTTAGTCCCTATAAAAAATGTCTGCACTCAATATTAGTCCTTACTCAATCCAAATTTGTTTAATTTATGTTTAAACTCTTAAGTTTTTCAACAGTTTTTTGCAGTCATGTTAGGAACATTATTAGAAGTTCCTCCACAAAAAATTATCGCAAAAATTTGATTTCTACGTCCATATATTTGTTACTTTTATGTTGAACTTTTGTAATTTAAAAAATTTCATATTTAATTTATTTCATGTTAAAAAATTCTAGATTTTAGTAGATGAACCTTTCATAGTGTTCTAAACTTGTCTGAAAAAAAATGTTAAAAAAATTGAGAGTTTAAGGATAATTAAACAAACTTTGTTTTAGCAGGGACTAAGATTATAAGTAATTTTTTTTGTAAGGACTAAAATAACTATTAAAATTAAGTAAAGACTAAACATAAAAGGTCTCAAATTTATAGGGACCAAGAGCATATTTAACCCAAACTTAAATTATAATTCCTTATTGTTGAAAATGTTTTCATTTCATGTAACTTTTCATCATGTATGTGGTCATCAACATATCATTAAATATATTATTTTGGACTATATAATGTTTTTTTAGGACAAACAAATTTATGACTTGAGAGAGTTCAGCAGTGTTAAAATTACTAGTTTTTCAATATCAAACCAAGACACTTATTAACTTCATTGGATTGAAAATGTATAAATATCTCCAATTTAATATAAATATTGAATATTTAGATTTGATTATAAGTTTAAGTACTTTTACATCTTTCACTTTAATTTTAGGTTAAAAGGGACTTAGTACTAATATACCTGGACGATACTTGAAGAGTTGGATCAAAAGAAAGCAATAAAACAAGACTGAGAAAAAAAATCTCAACGCTCAGTTTAGCGGATAAGTGATTCAATCACAGGGAGTTCATCTTCAATACAAGGCAAAATTGCTTAGCACCTAGATACTTTGCATGTCAATTTTATGGCTAGTTGTTGTTTATTGGTTTAATTGCACTTTTAGACCCCTAACTTTCCCAAAGTTGCGATTTTGGTCCCCTAAGAAAAAAAAACTACAAAACAGTCCCCTAAGTTTTGCAACTGTAGCAGTTTTGGCCCCCAAGGCAAAAAAAAAATAATAAAAAAATAACACGTGGCACCTCACTTAGGGTGCCACGTCAGCGTAGA
>Ga0315915_1009222_pt1 | contig 11285 bp, 5 predicted proteins | sample MpolbnodulesMG_FD_207738 | JGI IMG/M metagenome (GOLD analysis project Ga0315915, IMG submission 207738) | Medicago polymorpha root nodule microbial communities from Los Angeles, California, United States - branched nodules | ecosystem: Host-associated > Plants > Roots > Nodule | place: USA... | reverse complement strand
ATCTATTGCCTACTAGCTGCAAATCTACAAGCCTAGATCTGCGTTAGCATTGTCAATTATTTTTCACTTCTTATAATTAAGAACCCCTATGCCATAATAATTCAATTATGTTTTCCTGCAATATTTTATCAGCTTAAATGATTATTAAAACTCTGATTTGAAAGCAACTACTATTTTGTTACAATAATTTAGTATGAATTCTAGATTACTTTTCTTAAGTTCGGTTAGGTTATATGCATCTTATTGAATGATTTTCGACTTGGTCAATTTACAGCATGTTCTAAGGGAGCTTCCCTCCTCTCCAGTTCCAGCTTCATGCTGTACTGCTTTATTGGAGGCTTATAGTAAGTTTAGCTCTGTGCTTATTTTCTTTATTTTCTCTATAATCATATGATTTTAAAAACAAATGGTATATGATAGTCTTATGAAATGCTGCTGATTGCTCTGTTTGTTTTTGCTCTTTATATTGGTTTTTGTTCGTTCTTATGATATGTTTGATAACCCTAATATCTAGTTAGTTAATGTTGAGAAGTCTCACATTCAATGTGATATGGATTGAAAAATGTTCATAATTGGGGGGACATTTCCACCTTTCAAGCTGGTTTTGTGATGATGAGTTAGGTTCAATTCAAAATCTAAGACAGTATCAGATCCTATCCAAGAGATGTTGGGCCACCTGTTATCGTGTCACTCAGATCACACTCCATATGTTAGTCCTAGGCATGGAATCATTTTTCCTATTCTTTGGGGGAATATAACTTCATTCACTGCCTTGCTCAACAAGCATCGGCGTCTAGATTGTTCTGCTGTGCTCAAGAAACTACAACAGTTATTTAAGCTCAGCCAGCTTGGTACCAGTTAGTTAGGCTCGGCGAGCCTGTTTCTGTGTCACCTGGCATTGACAGTTATAAACTGTCTTAGTTTTAGGAGTGTATTTTGATTCCAATATGTTTGTAGGATGAGCTCAATATAAATCATTGTAATCTGAACTTTGCAGTTCAGTTTTTTCATTATTTAGTAGCTTATTTTGAATTGAGACAACCTAGATTAGGTTATGAATTCATATTTTGAAAATTTAAAATTTGTAGACTGAATTCAGCTTTTTAGTGCAATTTCTTGAATGTCTTGTTATATATGTGAGAAAGACCTGTTGTTATCACGGAGGATTTAGCAAAAAACTAAAGGCCACATGTTTTTCTGGACTTTCAGTTATCTCCTCAACTTGATTGCATCTTGTCTATGATGTGATATATCTGATGCTTTTATTATTTTTCGTTCCTTAACTTTCAGTTGTCAAATTTTGTTGTACTGCTCTATACCTCTAGTTCTTTGCATGTGACTCTATGCTTATAGAAGTTCATATCATTGTTACTCTTTTATTTTACAAGAAATTGATCGCAAGGAGGCTAGGATTAATGCAATGCGCTGCGCTATATTGGAAACTTTTCCAGAGCCAAATCGACGTTTGTTACAGAGGTCCACACTCTCTCTCCATCTCTCTCTCAAATTCTCAAAAGCTCTAAAACATACATCTCAAGTTCTACACAGTTTCTTCTTAATCTAATTATTGTCATCTCTACCTTCACAGAATTTTGAAGATGATGCACACAATTGCTTCTCATTCTAACGTGAATAGGATGACTGCTTCTGCTGTTGCTGCTTGCATGGCACCCTTGCTCTTACGGCCTCTGTTAGCTGGAGAATGTGAGCTGGAGGATGAATTTGATGTTAGTGGTGATAGCTCAGCTCAGCTTCTTGCCGCCGCTAATGCTGCAAATAACGCTCAAGCAATTATTACCACTTTGTTGGAGGAGTATGAGAATGTATTTGATGTAAGAAACTCTCACTCAATCTATATTCTTTTGATTAATTGCTTTCTGGTTTGTGTTTATATAGAGCCTAATTTCTATCTGCTGTTTCAGGAAGAAAATATACAGAGATGTTCCATTTCAGCTGATTCTCGAGTTGAAAACAGCGGGTCTGAAGATTCAACTGATGACGATAATATAGATGTAAAAGAAAATGGTTACCATGATGCAGAGAATGAAAATGATCAAGAGACAGATGATGATGCTGATCGTGTTCACAGTGGAAAATTAAGTGAAAGTAGTGGTTATGCTGGCAGTGATCTTTATGATTACAAGGTTGTCTTATACTGCATCCTACTCCATCCCTTATTCTGATCCTGTGTCTGATGTATTCTTATTCAGACCCTGTTTTGAAAACAACTTAATTAAGCGCTTATAAGCACAATCACTTATCACATAAGTGCTTACGTATTAGGTATCTCTATAATAATAGATATATAAAAAAACAAACTGATTTTATATATACTATAAGTTGCTTTCATAAACTATCCTTGCGTGCTTATGGAAATGAGCTGAAAACAGTTTATGGACATGTCATAAGTTCATTCCATAAGCTCTCTCAAACAGTATCACAAGTGCTTGTGTCAACCGATAAGTTCAAATAAGTCAATCCAAACAGGCCCTAAGTATTCAATTTCTGTTCTCTTTTGTTATGCAGATCATTGCAATGTTCTTTTTCCCTCTTTTCCTTAATTTTTTGTGTGCCCTTTGCATCAGGCATTTGGAGGAGATGATTCTGATGTTGGATCCTCTACTAGTAATCATGCTAAGGCTGAAAATTCAAATCTGAATGCTGTTCCTGATATCCATCTGTCTGAGGATAAAAGCAAGCAAAGAAAGGTCAATGAGAACGTAGTTGATGATGATCCACCAATTGTGTTGCCTTCCACAGAATCTTATCGTTCCATGGGTGAGATTTTATCTTCAATGGACCCTGGCAACCATTTACCTGTGATTGAGGCGCAATCAGGTTCTGGAAAGCAAACAACTGGTAAAGCTAGTAGTGGTACAAGCTTTAGTACTAAGCGGTCAACGTTCTGGGGCAGGAGCAATGTGAGTTTGTTATTTTTTCACCATTAACTTTCTAACAACTTTTTAGGAGATCTAAACGTACGTTGTGAATATAGAATGCGAGTTGTTATTAGATTTAGGGACAATTCTATTTTTTCTGTTTGAAGAGTTTGTTGCGTGAGACTTTTGTGCTACATTGATAATATACTTGCTATGAGCTAGCAATTTAAATATACTAACTTAGGGCCTGTCTGTTACAGGTTTTTTCGTGACTTTTTAAAAAAAATATCACTTTTAAACAAGAATCTAAAAAAATCGAAAAACACCTTCAAATAAGTTTTTTTGAGTAGTTTCTCTTGAAAATTATTTTTCGGTAACTGTTTTTTTTAAAGAGTAATTTTCGTTACGGTAAACAAACACGATTGTTTTAGTTTTTTTTTCTTTCTTTCTTTCATGCTTAGTTTTCTAGCTGTGTCCCTACCTCAAATATTTGGCATCTTATAATTCTTTCTGATTTAAACAGCCGAGGAAGTCACCGTCAGTGGAATCAGTTGATTCTTCTGGAGAAGAGGAGTAAGATTCTTAGCTTTGAACTGATTTTTTCCCTGGTTAAATGTGATTCTTGTTAGAGTTCAGAAATATTATTGGATTGTTCTTTGCACCATGCAATTTTTTTCCACTTGGTATTTTTATTTTGAGAAAGCATAAACATAGTACTTTTGATGTTTGCAGGCTTGCTATTCAGAGGCTAGAGATTGCAAAAAATGATTTGCAACATAGAATTGCAAAGGAGGTATGTTTATTTTCTTGCTTATTTTATGCCATATAACATAATGCTGATGTTTAGTCTTTAATGGAGTTGGTCTTGTTTTCATTTTAGGCTAGAGGCAATGCTATTTTACAAGCAAGCTTAGAGAGAAGGAAACAAGCTTTGCATGAACGACGCTTGGCACTTGAACAAGATGTACTGATTTTTTTATATTTGCCTATTCCTCTATTTGAATTGTGACACTTCTTATTTGATCTAACTGATTTTTATCTTTAAAGGTTTCAAGATTGCAAGAACAGTTGCAAGCTGAGAGGGATCTTAGAGCTGCATTGGAAGTTGGTTTGAGCATGTCTTCAGGACAGATTTCCAATTCACGTGGGATGGATTCAAAGGTCTTTTATTTTCATGACTTTTTTTTTTCCCTTTTGTTGCTTCCATAGTACAAATAATCTTACGAAATCTACTTATGTAAAGACAAAGGCTGAGCTAGAGGAGATTGCACTTGCTGAAGCTGATGTGGCTAGGTTGAAGCAAAAGGTTGCGGAACTTCACCATCAACTTAATCAGCAAAGACAGCATCACTATGGTTCAGTCACAGATGTAGGTGATCGATACCAGCATGCCCAGAATCTTCCTCAACCGTGAGTATATGCTGACATATGTTATCTTAAGGATTGTGTGGAATAATTAATAAAGTGATTATTTGAAAACCTTGTGAACTTATATAAGGTTATCTATCACATGCAGGAGATTTCTTCAGCAAGATTTTGATTCAACCCTTGCATACTGTAATCATGAAAGGAAACAAAGGACTGAGGTATGTCTTATAATTTGTTTTTCAGAACAAAAAATATAAAAACAGAATGGAAAGGTTTGTGCAACTGTGCATAAAAGTGGACTTGCATTATATTGGCCTCATCTTAACATGAAAATATTAATGCAATTTGTCCTTTACTGTTTGTTGTTTTTTATGATAAAATTAATCCATTTCTTGTGCTTGTTATATTCATTTATGGTTTTGAGGGCTCTTGCTTTAATAACACTGGTAAACTTTGGCTTTTCATTTCAACAGGAGAGTGTGTTGGGCTCTGATTGGAGAAACATCAAAGGACAAGTATTGGCTTCTGGTAATGGTAGTAGGCAGCAATCTCGGAAGCCATTTATAGACTCGAGTCCTAGTGATTCAAAAAGCACCGAGGCATCAACAAGCATGTCTGTAGATGAGCTTGGTGTTGTTGATTCTGGCTCGGTGCCTTCCACTTCAAGGGCAGCAGAGGTAAAAGTTAAGGTCAAGAATTGTAACTTAAAATCTATTACCATCATTTTATTATAGCCAGTGTTGTCAAATAGCAGCTAAAGCGCAACGAAATTTGAAGAAATTGCTATTTTGCTCCGATACGCTATTTAGATCAAATTGTTGTCAGCTATAGCACTTAAGCATATCGGAATTTGATCAAACTACTATTTTCCGCAATCTCCATTTGACAACACTGGTTATAACCGAGTTCCTTCCATGTCATAACTTCAGTAACTCTACTAGGAACTAATATAGTAGCAATCATTGGTTTCAGGTGACAGAATATAATGGAAGACATCCGTCTGTAGCATCTTCGACATTAGTAGAGTTAACAACTCGTCTCGATTTTTTCAAGGAAAGGCGTTCACAGTTGATGGAACAGCTTCATAACCTTGATTTGAACTATGGTTCTACCACTTCCCAAGACATGGTCTTCAAACCAACATCACCATCATGGAGTTGACCGGCCAAATAACAACTTCATAATAATCCTTGGTGAAGAATTTTGGCTTGACATGTTGTATATCCTTCGACTCATTGCATATATTTGTATCCTTATCTTTTGTGGTTTCAATGTACTGCTTCATTCTCTTTGTTCCCATTAATTTCTATTTTTTCCTCTATTTTGGTAGTGAAAGGTTGTTGGAATTGAAATGCTTTCGTTTCGGTCACCAGTTTTTTTTTTTTTTAATAATTTTTATTTCCTTTGTTACTTTAGAGGAGGAGGTGGAGTTTGTGGTGTAATTACATGTTATGTTATGTTAATAGATAGATGGGAGAATTTTGTTGTTGAACAAAACAACTTCAATGAGGAAATATTACTAACGTTTTAGCAAATTATTTGTATTGCAATTGCCACTAATGTCAATCTATGTGAAAATGATTGTTATGTTATACTTTGATTGCATATCTAGTAGGTTGTTCATGGTGCTATTAGATTATGTTTTTGGTATAACACTTATTTTAGATTCTCACTAATGTAGTTGTTAGGCTCCTTTCTACTATAACTATGAAAATATATGTATTCATGAGGAGTACAAGAGATATTTCAACCTAAATATAGTAGACCCTAATAAAGGCCAAAAAGGAGGGCACTTGTATATAAAGATATCACAATACTAACCAAGGATAATGTGTATGCAAACACAGAAAAATGTATACATTCTCTTATGTTACGCAATGTATAGGATTCACTTATAAAGTGCTGTTTGATATGACAATAAATGAACGTGTAACTGAAATAGATTATGTGATGTCATCATCTCTAATCATTCTACGACTCCATACTATACTTGAAAATATTAGTAACAACTAAATAAATACATAGACCAGATTTTGGTTCCTGCTCATTATAAACACAAAGATAACATTGACATCAAAAGTGAGTAACTATTGAGTAACTAATTGTTCTTGTGTTTCATAGTTTGATGATGTTTGTTCTTGATAAATAATGGAAGACTAATAAGAGACTATTTTTTTCATTGATATAGTGAGGCAATCAAATAAATCTGAGTTAATATCTAAACTCACCAAACATATATCCTTTCAGCATACCAAAAAGATATTAAAAAATCTAATAAACACTAAAATTTGGATTTCAAGAGTGTGGCACAATTGAAAGATAACCAAACCCTAAGTATGCATTTATAAATTCAATTTCAAGTTAGCATGTAAAGAAAATATCTATTGATTTTTTGAAGGAAAAAAAAATGAAATTATGCCGAACCAAACGCCAGGAGTACTATGAACAGAGAATTACAAAAAAATGAGTATAAAAATACAAATACAATAAAAAAACCAATGGCTAGTAAGAAGGAATAAAAACACCTAAAGCTTAACCAATAGTGGGTTGTATAGAGCAGTGATGCTAGTTGTAAGAGAAACTAGTGACTTTTGATTTAATCTATATTATGTCAAAAGTTTAACGAAAAATGATATTTATACGACCATTTTGTGATAACTTTTGAAATAATTCTCTCTTATACTTTTATTGTGTTATTACTTACTCTCTCTCCCTCTCTTTCTCTCTTCATCTCTCTATTGTTTTTGTCCTAAAAAAAAGGAAAAAGATGTTGTTCTAATGTCTAAACATCATTTCTCGAGTTTAACCATGTCGATTATAGTATATATAGTGCATTTCTAATGACTAGAAACCACATGGTTTGAGTACTTACTTCCATATCAATCATATACAAGTCATTCAAATAAAGTGAAGAGATTTCTGCATTACTTTGCCATGGGATACGAAACCATTAAATTGAACAACGTAAAGAAAGCGATTATTAGCCAAAACACAACTAATTCTCAACGAATTCAATACATCAAGCCATACCTATTGAAAAATAGATGTTGAGACACCCACATAAAAGAAATTTTATGATAACTTAATAATATCTTAAGTATTACCTCGAGAGAGATTAACTCTAATAATTTCTAATAAGTATACCTTTTACAGAAAATATGTCAAATAATGTGAAATCTCATGGGAAAAAAAAAATGAAAATGGAGGACACCATGGTAACTTATAGCGTCTGTTTGAAGCCTAAAAAAGAATCACATGCCTCAAAGGACATTTAGTAGAAAATGAGCACGCCCTTTTTTTTCTTTTTTTTTTTTTATGGAAATCAGTATGTTAATTTATTTATTTTTTGACAAATTGAGAAAAATCATTTCTTTTAATTTTTTAAGAGAGAAAAAAAATTGAATAAAAGGTTTTTATTTTTCAAAATGCATAACTTTCAATATTTTCATCGATTTATTTTTAAATGAGATAGTGAAAAAGTGGTCAATGAAGATTGTTTCGGTTGATAAGGAGTTACTCTGACTCACCTGCAAAACTGTGGTTTCAACTTTGACGGTGAATGTGAGGACCTTTCGATGGATGATATATAAATGCTTTTTGAGCCAGTAGTCGATATAAAGACCCTTCGATAGGTAATATATAAACGCTCTTTAAGTCTTAAGACATACTATAATCTAGTAAGCCTTGAAACTAAACTCACCTAAAAAATTTATTAGCAAAAATGTATAGTGGAAAAGTGGATTTGCATGAGATTTTTATATATACTTTTTAAAAGTAAAAATACTTATATTTTTTATTGAATAAATTAATTTTTTTGAGTGTAATGGATATATTTTGTCAACCTAATTAAACATCGACATCCAATAGAAATCAATTATTTATCCATGTCAAGTCACTGCAAGGTGTAATGGTTGATTTGACAAAATACACCATTTTTATTGGACGACAATGTAAAATTGACGGCATTTTTTTGTTAACTTATCTTTTAAGGCAACTTATAAATTTTGTTAAAAAAACATGAAAATAAGTCTATAAAAAAGTGTTAAAACTATTTTGAAGTGAAATATCAGTGAAAAGAGATAGATTTTGCACCCAAAATATTTGTTTTATTTTACGATCGGTTCATTTTGAATTCTACATCTTCACCACCACCACCACCGCCACCGCCGTCACTTCCGGCGACTCCACGCTCCTAACACCGGTAACTCTCAATCTATTTTTCAGATCGATTTCACTGATTTAAGATCTCACCGCGATTTCGCCTTTTCATTTTTGAATTCACTCGTTTCAAATTCAATTTCAATTTACAATGTTTTTTTTGCTTAAAATGTTCATTTCTGGTTATGTGATGCTGTAGTTTGAAATAATTTGATAGGTTTATGCTTAATAGTGTATTTGTCGAAACTTCATTTCTGGTTTTTTAGGGTTTGGTTTTACAGGACTGAATTGCTGGTTAAGGACAAACCTTGATGCTTTTCGTATAATTCTTAACTTTCAGAAAATCATGGATAGTTAAGTTAGGAACCATACGAGTAAAAGGATATAAGGTTAAATAGGTTTTGTAACCTTCTATGAAAGCAAGCATATTTACATGACTTAGATGTATTACATGGTTTGAATATGATCTCATAGTTTATGGGTGGATAAATTGAAATTTAGAATTGACTTGCTTTGCTTATTAGGAGATGAATTTATTTTTCATACCAATGACCAATCCATTCCTATTTGGTTCTCCTAAGCAGTGGGCCAAATCTAAAGAAATAAAATATATATTGAGTGGTTCTTGACAGTTTTTATTGTTTACAAACCGCTCTTTGTTGTTGATTAAGAGATTGGAAGTGTCAAAACAAGACCAAATACATTTTTCAAACAAGTGGATATTTTTTGGCTTTCCTATTTCTACTCGTTTTTGACAAATAAACTCATTTGGTAGCTAAATATATTATTGGGGTAGCTCATTACAAAATATACTAACTTATTCAAGTAAAAAAATAATATTTGGGTAGCCAAAGCTACCCCATAAACACTCATTGTTTCATCTCTGCTCCTAGGATATTTTTTCCCCTTGGATTAAGTGCATGTTTGGTAGCACGGTGGGTTTGCCAAAATCATGATGGCTCACTGTGATAATCGAAATCCACTGTGACACTAAAGTTTGGTAACCTAACATGCACAAGATTTTATCATCAGGTGGTGACGATGCAGTATGATATTTGAATTAAATTTTCTGTACAGATCATGATTCTCATTCATGTATTAACTGAGTTGGTTATTTTGTATTACAGAGAAGCCAAAGTGCCTGGACATCTAAATTGCTGGTAAAATGCTTTCCTTTGAGATGAACGACCGAAAAAGTAAGTGGAATACACCATTATAATTTTTTCTTGTATCACCAATAATGGTATTGTATGAGTTATCTACTTCTTTATTGCTTATATGTGTGTAGAAGAAGGAATTATTGTTGAGTTTGCTATAGTTCCATAAATTAGTTATCTTGTTCAATATGCAGTTATTCTGTGCAAGAGGTATATCTTGTTTTGATTTATTCAACGCTATGATTTTTTTGAAAAAAAATTGTTTTTGTCTTTTTCCTTTTCCCTACCTCTGTGTATGTCTTGGGATTTCTTAATGGTCAAATAGAGATCTTAAACTAGAAAGTTTTTGAATTTAAGAAAACCGGTGCTTCATTTTGTAGAATATTTATATTTTGTAAAGTCATTATTGGCATCTATTTTCTATTAGCCTTGGTTATTTAATGCACATACGTGGTTACCATCTCTGTGTTCCTTCGTTATGCGACATTGTGTACCCAGTACCTTGATGAGTGTGTTAGCAAGCGATTTACGCAAAATGTGAAGAAATAAAAAATGAAAGGAAGAAAGAAAGGGTATAGGACGGGAAAATTGGACTCACTGCATGATCTATAATAGGCAGCCTTATCTTATTTTTACTCCAAACTCGACAGCATAAACCTATAAACCTCTGGGTCACTTGGTGTCTATTCCTAACTTTGGGCCAAGGCATAGGGGAAATTTTGTGTCTCAATTCACATAGAAGTACTATGAAATAGAGGAATTAAGAACATTTTTTTTTTTAACAGAGGAATTAAGAACATAATTTCTTGCCAGAGTCTTAAAGCAAGAAGCTAGACAATATACATAATATTAGCCACTCTTATAACTTAACAGTGATTATCATTTTTGTAGTGAAAAGGAATAGTTACAACTTTCAAGTTTCAACTGTGATTGTGATTTTATGAAACTGTTTTCTTCAAATTGATTATTTAAAAGTATGATGTCATCTGATTCTTGTAGCAGGTCGGCCATACTTAGTGAGGCTTTTAGTTGTTGTTGATTTAAAATTTAAAATTAATGCCATCACCTAATGAAGCTAATGGAAATCTACCAATAATCTAATTTGTTGTTGTTGATTTTCTTTAGGTTCTTGGTGGAAGAACGCATGCTTAAGATATATATGTCATTAAATTGTCCTATTTATAACGTGATGTAGTTCTCAGATGTATTTTACTGCCTTTATGCTATAGTCTCATCATACTGGCCGCCCGAAGCATTGTTTTCGCTAAATCACATATAAGTTATTTTTGTATTACATATTTGGCATCTACTACAATCCTATTTTGTCAACTTATTTTCAATTGTGTTATCTTATTATATTTAATATATGTGATTGGCATGCAATGCAGAGATTGGATTAGGATTAACTGGCTTCGGTATATTTTTCTCTTTCCTTGGGATTGTCTTCTTCTTCGACAAGGGATTGCTAGCTATGGGAAATGTATGTTTCTTGCTTTTGCTTAGTTAGTTGCTTCAAATTATATTTTGCTTAGTATTTATAACATCTATTTTAATGCCCTGGTATATTTATGTTGCTCAAATAAGGTCCTGTTTGTGTCTGGAGTATCCTTAACCATTGGACTGAAGTCAACTATGCAATTCTTCATGAAACGGAGTAATTTTAAGGTAAGTCCGTTATCACTTTACTGTTTGTTTCACTTTCTGTCTCGTACTCCATGGTAAA
>Ga0315915_1009220_pt1 | contig 11287 bp, 5 predicted proteins | sample MpolbnodulesMG_FD_207738 | JGI IMG/M metagenome (GOLD analysis project Ga0315915, IMG submission 207738) | Medicago polymorpha root nodule microbial communities from Los Angeles, California, United States - branched nodules | ecosystem: Host-associated > Plants > Roots > Nodule | place: USA... | reverse complement strand
TTTAAAAAGATTTGCTCCCCTCCCCTTCCCTCCCCTCCCCTTCTAAAAATTGAACCAAACTCTTCAAATTAAAAATCTCTCCTCCCCTCCCCTCCAAAACTCTCGAACCAAACGGACCCTAAGTGTCCCATATTAGATAAATAATTGATGTTGGATGTTATATAAGTGAGAGATTTTATGAATCTAATGTATTAGAATTGGAAATTGCTACTTACAACAAATAAAATCTCGCAAAAGTATCACGATCTCGCAAGCTACACTATAAAAAAAAAACTTACCATGACTTCCGTGTATTCCGGACATCAGCAAATTGAATATGTTAATTGCAGTTCGTGAACAGTTCGCGATCAATTCTCTCTAGATATATAGTATCACTCATTAAAATTCTCGAGTAAAACATCCTATTTAATTCTATTTATGAGATAGACCAAAATCCAATATGATGATTCCTCGAGCCTTCACAACCCAATATAAGAATATGTCTGAATAAATAACTTAATAAGCAATTTATAACATAAATGATTCTCATATTGAGGGGTTGGCCATGAAGAGAGCTTCCAGAGTTGTTGAGTTAATGTATCTTCTTCCTCAGTTACAAGATCCTCAAAGTGAGCTTCTTCTACTTCAATCGTGCATGGGTATTGCCAAACTTTTCTTTGGCTTAAGGACGTGCCAACCGATTCACATGGAAGAGGCGGCTATGTTGTTTCATAAAGAGTTGCGTGAAGCGGTTGATGACATTGTGGTTGGTGGAGGTCCTTTCTCTGGGGACCTTCAATGGAGGTTGGCTTCTTTACCTATTAGGTTTAGAGGGTTGGGTTTGTACTCAACATTAGAGGCTTCTTCGTACGCTTTTGTGGCTTCTAGAGCACAGTCTTGGGTGCTACAAGATCATATTTTGAGAGATAGTGGGTTATGTGGCATGGATTCGGATTTTGATAATGCTTTGGATGTTCTTCGTGGTGCGATTCCAAATTTTGATGTTAGTAGTTTTACTAGCAAAGACACTGTCCCTCCTTAAACACAACATGGTTTGGCGAGTGCTCTTTTTAGTAAAAGTGTTTAGGATATGGAAGTTAAGTTTTTCATGACCACGAGACAGAAGACAATTTTTGGATTTTTGCAACCAGCACATGCTCAGGATTTTCTTCTAGCTATCTGATTGATGGGTTAGGTTAGTATATGTCACCAGTGGAGTATCGCACTATCCTTAGATATCGCCTTATGATTCCCTTATTTTCTATTGTTGAGGTGTGCCCTGTTTATCGTAAGACGTGCCTGGATACTTTTGGGGAGCATGCTGTTCATTGTAAGGAGCTTCCCGGCTTTAAGTACTGACATGACTTTGTTAGGGATGTACTTTTTGATATTTTCAGACGGGCGGGAATATCAGTGAAGAAGAAGGCGCTTGTGAACTTCCTGACTGACCCACTAGATAGAAGATCAACACTCAGGTTTGCGGACGTTATGGTGTACGGATGGGTAGGTGGAAAACATGTTTGTGTAGACTTGACTGGGGTTTCACCACTTATGGGATTAGGTGTCGGACCTTTTACCGTAGGACATGCAGCCCTTAAAGCTGCGTCAAGCAAAGTGGCTAAACATGAGAAAGCGTGTTCTGACAATCAACATGCTTTTATACCATTTGCTTTTGACACTTTCGGTTTCCTAGCACTAAAGGCTGTTGACCTTCTACATAGAGTTCAAAAGGTCATGCATAGCAATGTCATGTCTCCTAGGTCCGTGAATGTTGTGTTCACGAAGATTGATTTTGCCATCCAAAAAGGTATAGCGGCGCAGCTTGTTGCTCGCTTGCCTTCTATTCAAGTGTAAATAATGGTTTATATATAAATGTTTATTGTAAATTATTTTCATAACAAAAGATAAAATGAATTCAAGTGTTTTCGTTTAAGCTAGAAGTTGTTTTCATAAATTATCACGAAAAACTTGTTAAAGTATGCCAAAAACAATTTAAGAACACGTTGTAAGTTGTTTGTATAAGCTTTCATAAATAATAATTATGTGGATAAATTTCAAATGTTGTACATAATCAATCTCTCATAGATAGTCATATATCAGAGTTTAGAGAAGTTGGTAAACCAAAGACTTTTTGTATGGTGGGTACGAGTCCATCAGTGACCACCACCGATTAAACTATCATAACATATTCAAAAACGACCCTACAAACAAAGCACATAGCTAGCTGAAAGATATATACGTTAATTAAAGGACAGTTTAATTTGGTTTGATTTGATGGAAAGAAAAAGAAAAGATTTCATTTCATGAACCCGTACTCCTACATACATACACAAACTCCATAAATATTCCATCCTTTTCGCTATACTTGGATGGATGATACAATCAATACAAGTAAACGAAAAATTGACATGTAAAATTAGAAGAAAAAGCACCAATTTATTTTTTCTAGGGGTTGTAGTTTTTGAAAGTTCTGTTTCTCTTTTGTCTGTAAAAAAGGTTTGAAATGATTTTTTTTTATTATTTCTCTCATTTCATATAAAGTGAAGCAACGTTGAATCATTGAAAAAGACCATTATAAAGGTGCCTAATTACTTTTTGAAAATTTGTCTGTGAGTGTGTTTTTCTTGGGTGGTTAACATGAATAATGAGTAATATTTATAAGCCTTTTATTTTTTTTGAAAAATATTTATATTATTTCTCATCATGTTTTAGAGATTTTTTTTATAGATTAAAAAGCATAAATGTTATTTTAAAAGATAAAATTGTTGACACATTTTTTATTTACGTATAGCACATATAGTCCAGTAGAGTATGGAGAGTATTTAAATCGCAAATAGGGACTAAGTGCTTATACCTTATGAAAATTAGTAATTAATAAATTTAAAATTGGCAAGAAAACTGGTGATATGATATGTTTTTGAATAACTTGTATATGATCGGATGATGAGAAAAATCAACATCAAAAAATTGTAAGAAATTATCTTAAAAACTTTATTTAAAACATATCATAACATTTTAGACCAAATATTAGATAAAAGGACAAAAATCGTCAAATTGTAAAATAATGAATCATTTTAAAAAATGGTGAAATTAGAGGGATGAAAATGCATTTAAGGCAAAAAAAACTTTCAAGTTTGTTCCAAATTATATTATTATACAGTGGCATGGTATTGGTATGTCTCCTTCAAAATTCTATAACAAAACTTTATATGTTTCTATGATCGAAAACTCATTATTTATAATCAGATTCCAATTTCAAGAGTCTTTTACATTAGCCTAAGCCTCCAGAGAAATGTTAGATAACAATGAAGCACATTCATTCACAAACTAGTAACTACTCTACCCCTAAAATAACCCTAACCTCAAAGTCCTGTCACACCTCTATTCTCACCCAAACTAAACATTTTTTCCACCGAAATATATTTGTCAACCGTCAACCCATGCAAAGTACAAACTACTAAACCTATTGTTTTATTAAGCTCAAAAAAGGATTCATTATATAGTATCATGTTGCTTTATTTACTTAAAAAAAAATTAATTGTAAAATGTGTTTTTTTTCCCTACTCAGTTGGAAAATGTTTGATACATTGATATGCCATTTTTTTTTATAAATAGACGACAACCATTTCTTTTAGTTATGGCTTATTAAAATATATAGTCTTGCATTATAATTATTTCTTTTACAAACTTGATTTCGTGTTGACGAAAAATATGAAAAGAAATGGAACGTAAATAAGCAAGATTACATGGGTTCATCATTACGACAAGCATGAAATTGTTGACGTGTTGTGTCCTTTGTGTTTGACTTTTGACTTGCTAAGAGTACCCCCAACTGAGTTTTCTTTCCATATCCTTAATTAGAATTTAGGGCACCTCTAATATAATTAGCCCATCATGATTCATGAATAGCTTAATGCAGATTTCAAAGTATTTTTAAAGAATATACCTCAGTAAAGTGCAAAATGCAGCCTAGAATGACCAATCTATTTAAATCAAGCACCAATATCATCCTTGTTTAATTAAGTTGTAGAAAATTTTAAATTTTATTACAACAGAGGCTATAAAACAAAACCATCAAATCAAACATTAAATAATTAAAATAATGAAATTTAAAAGTTTTGTGACGTGAAATGATTGTATGATGAATATGTAATCAATCAAACACCTTTTTTTTATAAGACCAAATTAATGGAGTGTTCACTTTAAATATATCACTAGTAAATAAGTTTTCAAAATATGGTATGTGATATTTTTTTTTTTTTTTGAGAGAATGTGATATATTTTTTTGATTACATATGGTATGTGATATGAACCCACATTTAACTACTCAATGTAAATGTATTTTTACAAATTTATTTACAGTTACCTCCTTCAAAAGCTTAGTCGAATTCGAACCCGTGACTTTCGGAGGTTTCTTGTTTTACGACTATAACAAACTTTTGGAGTTATATATATATATATATATATATATATATATATATAGTCCTTTTCAGTATTTATAAATAGTTGTCAATAAATATTTTTAAATTTTTTTTGATAAGTAATATAGTTCATTGAAAAATTAACAATTTTTTAGATACAAGTTAATTTTGGATAGGAGTAGGACAGAGGGAAACATGTCTTTCAAAAGGGAAGCAGACTCCTATCTGTTTTTGGTCATGTTAGGCAAATGGACTTTTCTACAAACACTTTACATCATAAATAATGCAGTTCACCTACTCTACACAAAGTAGTACAATGAAATACGAATAATACCTTCAAATTTGTGACAACAATAGTAGTAATTCGTGTGATATAAATTTTTGGTACAAAAATAGCTGGTTTTTCAGACATTAACTAATAATTTTTCGTGTTCGTTTTGGTTTTTGCATAACTATCACTTGATATATCGATCTAGGTTTAGATGAATTTACCGTGTAAATTATTGGTTTTAGTTGGTTAATTAATTAGAGATAATAATTATTATTATTACTATTACTATTATTGAAATTATTATGAGTCCTCCATGTTTCAAGATTTTGTTGTCATATGAGATTCCTTTTTGACTCATTTGTTGGTAGATATATATTGCTATAAGATTTGTTACAAATTTAACTCAACAATTTAACATGTCCAATCTTCCTCTCAAAAATAAAATAAAATTTAGCATGCCTGTTAAGAGTCCTACATCGGACAGGACATGACCTGACAATGTGTTTATAAGTGGGGGCAATCCTCACCTCACAAGCCGGTTTTGTGGGGTTGTGTTAGGCCCAACCACGATTTCTAAGATGGTATCAGAGCCTCTCCAAGATCCATTGGGCCACCTGCTATCAGGTTCCCGCTATCAGACCACCCACCATTTATGTCCACGAACCAAGCCCAATAGTGCTAGTCGTGAGGGGGTGTGTTAAGAGTCTCACATCGGACAGGACATGATCTGACAATGTGTTTATAAGTGGGGGCAATCATCACCTCACAAGCCGCATAGGCTACCCTTAAAAATTTATGGACAATTCATTCAACAACCAATCAAAATTGACCACATGACTAAAAACTAGTATGCGGGTACTACTTCTAAATTAACTTATAAGACTAATTTTCATTGATTATTGGGTAAAATACTTTTAATTCTTCAATGGTAGCCCAAGCTTCACCAACAATCTTCGAGAAAATCTTCGTGAAAAGTGATGAACTTTGACGATCGCAATGGAAAAATGAACAAATCCCTATGTGGATTGTAACTAACTTCTCTCACTTGAGAGAGAGAGAGAAAAAGCTAAATTACCATATTATGAAACTAAGAAATAAATGGAAATGATTCTCATTATTTGATCATAGAGTACATTACAGCTTATATAGAATTCATGAAAGTGTAGGATAGTTATGATACATGTTCTATATTCTATACTAACTCTAAAATAGTTAGTTACAACTAACTAACTAGATAACTTGCGCTGCAAGTTAAGTTATCTCTATAGAAGCAACTACGAAGCTTGTTTATCTTCATGGTGCAATACAACTAGAACAACGTGATGCAACAAATCTGAAATAGTTCAAATTGTATTGTTTATTCCTATAAAATAATAATTTTGGTTTTGCTATCACTTCCTTCGTTTGATGCATATTGGTGTAATATATCCCGACAAGTGATTTGTGTCTTTTATCAACAAAAAAAATGATTATACAGATGTTCATCTGGCCTTGCTGTTATATCATAGAGGTTGTGTTTGAGTTGAGTCTCACTGTTTTCACTATTTGGCAACAGCTGATCGTTGAGTGCACTTCAAATTGAATTTTCTAACTTACTATAAGGAGCCATGATGTGAGTAATCCATCATTTAACACTCGTTGATCTTTGTTTAGATTGTTTGATTTGTTTCCGGGTGAATTAGTGACTTCATCGACCAATTTTTTCAGAGCTTCTGATGTGATGCTCAAGGTGGAGGGCTCAAATCAATGTTATGAGTTGTTATTTTCACTACAAGAAATTTGTGGTGGATAGTTTGATTGAAACTAGGTTGGAGTTGGACCATTGGTGAAATGACAAAATGGAAAGTTTAGGTTCTGCTGATACCATAATGAAAATGAAATTGTGTTCAAAATAGAACAATGATGGTACAGACACGAAAAAAAAATTAAACCGGTACAGAATTTTCTGTCGCACAATAGTTTAGAATTCCGTCACAATTGTATACATTCAAGCCTATTGTTGAAACTACAACAAATGCAATTATATTAAAAACAGAAAAGGTCAAAGGAAGTGAATTCAAAATGGGGTTTACGTCCAAAATAAATTCATGATTATTAATAGTTTTGAATCAAATCAAAATACTACTTGCATAAACTGTAAGGTAACAATAATCATGATTGATAATATTAAAATGGAATGATGGTAAGCTAAAGTGGCATCAAAGTAAAATGTTTGTGACCAAAAAGGCCAAGCAAATACATGAATCAAAATGGAGGGATTGCCCTCAAGGTTTTGTAGACCTTCTCATGATCTTCCAATTCAGTTTCAGCCTCCGGAATTCGATCTGCAATTTTCAACTTGACTTGATCAATAGCGAGGCGATGGAAAATTGATTTAACTTCTTTGTTAAGAGATGTGATCTTAGCTTTCTCTTGAGCTTCAATCTCAACAATTTTGGCTCTGTCCCCTTGTAGTTTTTCAAGCATGGCTTTAAGATCAGCAATCTGAGTATCAAGAGAGTTGAGTTCTGTTCGGTGGATGTCGAGGGAAGTCTTTGACAGCAATATTTTTTGTCTTGTCGCCTTCAATTCCTCATTATCCCGGTCGGTGCTCTTCTTAGCTGCGTATCTCTCTTTTTCCAATTTTTCGAGTTTCTCAAACATCCACTCAATTTTGTTGAGCAAGTTAACAACAACACGAACTTGTTTTAATTCGCGAGAATAGAACATGTCAGCATTAGCTTCAATTTTTTCCCTGACAACATTGAAGTTTACTTCACGTGCAAGACCTAGTTTAAATTTTACAACCAAGTCTTTTTTAAAGGCGATATCCCTCAATTCTTGAACAAGTTGATCAGGGAGGTCGGGCTGCAGATATCTTAAGTCAATAATAGAAAGGCCTTCCGATATAACTTTGTCGATTGCACCAATGACATCCACATCTACCATATCATCAAGATCTAACAACTCATCCTCGTCTATAATATCATCAATTTCTTCGTTTATAATATCATTCATTTCTTCATCTGTAATGTTTTCGTTTTGCTCTTCCAATGATGCTTCATCTTCGGATTCTATATCTGAGGGACAAAAAGGAACCTAAACAAGGAAACAACATTCAGTTCAAGATAAGCCTAGAAACAGGATAAGAATAAATGGGTAGCTTTCATTTCGTATCGCATTTATTAAACCTCAAAAAGAAAATACCTGGCGATGGTACACATATTCCAAGTATGAAAGCACATTAGGATCACGGATATGTTTCTTAGTATCTATAGCAGAAGCTTTTTGAAAGCATATAATATCACCATTGTCTAACTGCATTCATAGAATAAAATAAATCGATAAGAAAACCAATTAAAATGTTAATTTCTTAGTATATGCCAACTGGGTATGTACTATACCTCGTTATCTTCAAATGTTAATTTCTTCTCAACAGGAAAACACTTGACTTTTGGTTCAAACCTAATTTCCTGCACAACAATAGGCACAATTTACTCTTAGCGCTACATAATTAAAGTCACCCTTATAGATCATTAGATTCAAAAACTGAAGATGCTGTTAGAAAAGGCCCTTTCTGTTCTGACTAGTCATATACCAGAATGATAATATTTCATAGTACACGATGCAAAGATGCACTGCAAATTTAAATTTTTATGAAATTTGGCAGCAGGTAAATAATATTAGTAAGTCAGACAGACAAAGCAAACCAACCTCATAAAGTTCGATCTCTTCATCAGGATCATAACCAGCCAATTTATTTAACTTTGTTAAGATTTCTGATGGCTTATCAGTACAGTCGACAAAGAGCCTTCCAGCATAACTGCCATAGAAGGGAAATACATTTGATGTCAACTAAGGCCCCACCTTTTACCGCAACATACGTTAAAATCACAAAAGAAATTATTCAGTACCGTAGCTCCTCTCTTTCAGGATCATATAACTTGAAGAAAAGTAATATATCATCCTCTCCCTTAAAGAGTGGTGCAATGGGACATAAATCCTATATAATAATGAAGTTTGTCAAAAGGACTGTTTGAATGATGTTTCATGCTATAAAAATAGTATACAACTTCATAATATAAATGTTACCAGCCCACGCTCCACTTCTAGAAACAGTTTTAATTCGTCAACCTTGTGAAGCTCGATCAATTGTCCAACCTGCAATTTGAATCAGAATGAGAAAAAAATGAACAACTTCAGATCATAGAGAAATTGGTATGTTGTGCAGACAGACATGAATCACAAAAAACTAAGCACCCTCGCAAGCATTTAGAGGAAGAAAAAAAACTATGGGATCCAAAAAGTCATAAATTATGAAGCTAAAAGCGGGTATATGAGCAAAACAATATTGAAAAGTTTCAAGCAATCTCGTGAATTACAGATTGTGCTTCATCGATGTGTGTCAAAGGCCGAGCTGGTCGACATGTATGGTTTTCACGCTTTTCCCATAACCAAAAGCGCTGGAATTGAGCTGGTATGCCAAACTCTTTAGCAACATTTTCCTACATATCACATAAAATCGATCAAATGTAAAAATCCAACTTACAAAAATAACAGATGGGTGCAATAATCATCACATAATTCCTAAGTTATGATACAAATTACAAAACAAAAGCATAAAAACCACAAGATTCGTGTGACGTATGTTTTTCTTCTTCCAACTAAAGCATTCTGATTTTTATATTTTAGTGTTGTATTTAAAATAATTGTTTCCTATGAGGATGCATCTAAAATAATGATTTTTCTCTTAATCAGTTCACAACTAAAGTTTCCCAACTTGCATGCTTGTATGAGGATATAAAATTCTTAACACTTGTGTTTGGCCTAATTCAACCCTACCAAACCGGCTTGTAAGGTGAGAGATGCATACCAACATATTTTTAAGCCATATCTAATGTGGGACTCTATGCCCTCACACTCAAGATTGGACATCTGAGGCATGACCTAAGTCGCCCGTTACCAAATGACCCACCAGATCTTGGATTAACTCTAATACCATCTTAGATTTTTTATTATCAGTCTATCTCATCTTTATAAAACTGAATTCTAAGGTGGAGGAAGGAGGATGTCTCCCAGTTATAAACATATTTTTAAGCCATATCCCATCCAACAGGAAGGTGGCATGCACAACAAGTTAACGCACTTCGGTACTTACTATTTATAGGGCATGGTCTATATAATCATATTATAGGGCTTGTACTTCAATTCTCAATTAAAAAGATTAAGTTTTTCTCAAATTTTCCAATGTAAGAGTGTAACTGATGATATGATACCTTGAAAAAGTTAAACGAAGTCTGCTTTTGAACACGGAAACTCCTCACTTTGTCAAGGTCTACAAGATCAATATATATATATATCATTTCTAATTGCAAGGTCTTCATCTCGTACCACCTAAGAAGTATTATAATATCTTATCAAGTTATCAGTATAAATAAATATCAATATAAATACAATCTGATTGAGCAATCAAGAGCATGTTTTTAAAGACACAAACAAAACAACATATCTAGGGAAGCAAGCATAGAACACCTTTATAATAGTGTACAGGTGATTCTCTGCCATTTTTGTAGTTTTGTGTGTTTTCCTGTGTTTCCTTCCTTCAACCTCTCCTGCACTAGAACGACTTATTTTGACATGTTTATTTTCTTGGTAATCTAATATGACTTGTGCATGTTATTGTAGTCGTCACTTTGATATTTTGTAGTATCACACAACCGTTAAATTGAATTGTTTGTTATGTAAGCATTTTTGTGGCTGATTTGATGTGTTAAGTTGTTTATTAGCATTATGACAAAACTGGGTATAAAGTCATATATTTTGCGGATTTGTGGTTATGTTTTGCAAAACAAGGTGTAAAGTTAAATGTTTCAAAAAAATATTATAAATAGCGTCGGTCGGATCAACTCTAATTAATAGTTTGATTGGTCTAAAGTATACAATTAGCGTCGGTTGATCCGATTCTAACTTATTTGGTTGACTTTTTTATGTTGGATTTATTAGCTCGGCTGAATGAAGAGTCGGTTTTAAACTCGGCATAACCGACGTTAAATTAGTCTCGGATGACACAGAGCCAACGCTACCCAGTAACTTCAACTTTTTAGTCTGTTTGTCCCTGACGCTAAATCAGTTTTAGCGTCGGTTTTTGCCCTGTTAGAGTGGGTTTTTCCGACGCTAAAATGATGTTTTCTAGTAGTGAAAGCTGAGTGGTAGAAAAGACGTATGGAGCAGAAACTTCACATTTGCCACTATTGGCCATTAAGGTGTTGAGTATGACTTGCAATGCTTGAAGATGTTGGCCCAACTGGAATATTTTTGACCATATAAGTATTAAACTTAACTAAAATTACTAGAACATCTTACAATCTAGATTATTAAACTAACATTTGAAATTATATAATTCATTCCAAGAAGAGAAGTAAACTTGAGCATGTAGTTGTAAGACTTGATTTTCATCAAGTATAACCAAGCTATGAAAGAGAGATATGATTGGTGTGGTAAGATTGATCTCATATTAATTTTCACATTGAATGGTTCACTACTAGAAAAAGCAAAATTAGCGAGGGAAATTAGTGACGGAAAAAATGAAATTCCTCACAAATTCTTTAGTCGCAAAATTTAGTGACGGAATTAGAGA
>Ga0315915_1009216_pt1 | contig 11291 bp, 4 predicted proteins | sample MpolbnodulesMG_FD_207738 | JGI IMG/M metagenome (GOLD analysis project Ga0315915, IMG submission 207738) | Medicago polymorpha root nodule microbial communities from Los Angeles, California, United States - branched nodules | ecosystem: Host-associated > Plants > Roots > Nodule | place: USA... | reverse complement strand
TAAGTTTTATCCCAATTGGTGAAGAATTGTATCCAGAGAGGGCTTCCTGCGCCTTCATTAGTACCGATTGTAAATATTTTCCTTGAGCTTCGATTCGAAGTTGCAAATGTTTCTGCACCTGAAATCAACATCCAAATTGAACAACATGTCCTTAAGCAACATTTAGTGCATATTTGGATACACAATGTATTTGTTGCAGCTTAAAGTGTACTTTTTTTTCTTCCAAAATCACGGTAGCACACCATGATTCTATCAAACTCACCGCCAATCCAAAAATGTACTTGGAAGTTAGAATTGTGATTGAAGCAAATTTTAATCATGATATCACATTATTTATGTTACCTCTATTTGTTCATTAAGTTTCCTTTCTACTTCCATTTGCATTTCTAGAGCATGAGATATCTCCATGTTCCTGGCAAAAACAGAATTTGAAAATAAAATCTCTAGGTAATACCATTTCCATCTAAAATTCTTTTTTCGAAAAAATCATAATCAAATATTTGATAAAATTCTAATTATTACTCAGTGATTTGATTCTGGTCCCCAAGACTGATTTCTCTGCTGCATTGTTCATCACAGCTCTTGGTTTCTGTGTATACTGCACCAAAAGGACCATCAATGTTATGCCAAATGATCAATCATACTATTTGGATTAACAAACACACACATTTATACATTTTAAACAATCTTTTTTTTTATTGAAGAAGCTAAATTAGCCCACCTAATTTGGCACTGAGAGAATCGAACCTGAGACCTCGAGGAGGAGCATACTCCCAGGTCCCAAGTCAATACCACTAGGCCAACCTAATTGAATTCATTGTAAACAATCTTGACCGTTAATTTAAAATCAGACGACTCAAATTACACAATAACAAAATCAATTATAAACAATCTCGACCATTATTTTGAGATCAGATGGTCGAGATTGAAAACTGTGCGACGCAGTTACTGAAGTAAATATGTTTCCCTACAAGTCATCACCTTGTTGTTTGTTGTCAGAGCAGGTTTCTAGTTGTTGGCTTTTCCCAAGTCTATATTTCTACAACCAGAAAAAAACATGAAAAGTCATAACTTCTTCAGTCAACAAAAATAACCAAAAAATTACAATATCATTACAAAAAAGGGAATACCTGTAAATGGCTCTTGAGATGGTACAAAGTAAGTCCTGGAATTTCCATCACTTTCATAATACTCTTTGGTGTTGCTTCTGCCACATTAACATACACAATTTGAATAATACATCAACTAAAATATGCTCTAAAGTGTAATAATGATAACAATATAAAAAAAAGTAAGGTCATTATTGAGTTTGTTTTGTACTTACTAGCTGCACCTCCAAGTTGATTAATTGCATCAATGAATCTTTGGTGAAGTTCAGGAGTCCATTTGAGCCTTGGTTTTGCATCAGTGGATAGAACAAAATGCATACTTTGATTCTGCATGTTTTGGTCCTTTTAGATTTGCATCAATATATGGAAGGTATAGTAAGTTTCTCTTTATAAGTTGTGAATTTTTTATGCTCTATGATCTCACTTCATATCAGGAAACATTAGTGGGGTTATGTTGGAGGAATATATGCCATAAGCCATTTCATACCTACTTTTTTTTTTCAAAAAAAAAAAATTAAAAATATTCCTTCTACACTTTTTTCTTTGACTTAAATGGGGTGAAGAGAATCTATGATGGAGCAATAAGAGAGAAAGTATAACAGCTCAATTTTGAGTCTTAAAAGGAGAGAAAAGAAGGAAAGTGTGTAGTTTGTTTTTATTTTCTTGTTTTCCCACTTTACTCTATGTGTGGTTGATTCCATAATGAATTAGGTAGGTCCACCATATTTAATATAGGGCCCTACTTTCTTGATGCCTTGAGAAGCATTCAGATGAAAATAATGATGGAAATGCTGTTATGGATATTTTTTAGGCTTAATTGCAGTTTTAACCTCCTAACTTTCTCAAAGTTGCGATTTTGACCTCTAAGAAAAAAAACTACAAAACAGCCTCCTAAGTTTTGCAACTGTAGCAGTTTTGGCCCCCAAGGCTGATATTGACTTGGTCTATGCTGACGTGGCACCCTAAGTGAGGTGCCACATGTTATTTTTTTTATTTTTTTTTGCGTTGGGGGGCCAAAACTGCTACAGTTGCAAAACTTAAGGGGCTGTTTTGTAGTTTTTTTTCTTAGGGGGCCAAAATCGCAACTTTGGGAAAGTTAGGGGGCTAAAACTGCAATTAAGCCTATTTTTTATCTAGTGATTGAAACTGAACTAATCGGTCCATTGTTGGAGAGTTCGGGGAGCACCTAGAACTATATCAGATCAATCTTGTTAGTGTTTTTTTATATTGACGTTTTCTCATTTGGACTCGCGTTTGAGAGCTTCTCTATCGTGAAAACTAGAAGCTGTTATTTGTAGCTTTTGTGTAAATGTGGTTTTTCACCGCGATTTCGATATTCTAAACGTCCATCCAAGTATATGTTAAGTCGTTAAAAGATCAAGATAGTATATTTTCACCCAAAATGGTAAAGATGTTATTGGAGCATTTTCAATGGTATAATCCATAAAAATTTGTTGAAGTAGACTTCAAAATGTTACATCAATTTGAACTAGTCTATTCATTTTTTACTTTAAATGTAAAACTCTTAAGAATTCAAGATGAATTTCACACTCACCATATAGATCAATATTTCACTTTCATTTCATTTAATTTTTTATTTGAAATATTGAACTATCAAGTCCAAAAACAATGAAGGACAATCACTTCCTAATGCAACTTTTACTCAACTTATTTGTGAGTTAGATTGTTTACAATGATGAAAATATTGAAGTACACAATTTGGTGCAAAGAACTTGGAAGAAACCTTCACTAAAAACACTCTCTAATAAGTGAGTCACGTGTCATATATAACCCCTTAACCTATTTAGTCAATGTGAAACTAGATTCTTTTACACTAGAAATTTCAACACAATTATCTCTTTCAAATGTGAATTTTGATTTTTTGTGAGACATGTTTGTTTGTGTTGTAATTGGCAGATTCCTTTTGTTCCATATAGGGTTAAAGGAATCAAAGAATCTAGGACTAGATTTTTGGTCCCAGGGCCTTAATGTTTCAACAAAGATAGTAATATAGAGATGAAAGAAAACTACAAAGCAGTATTTATTTTTTGATTAAGATGGGAGTACCAATCAAAATGACACTAATAGAATATAGAATACGTGTATGTCAAGACATTAAATGTAATAATTTCTTTAGATTATCCATACAAAAGAATTGCAATGCCAAAGTTAATCAAGTAACCATCACCACCATAGAACAGGTTAGTGCTTGTCATGACATTGCTAAGCACTAATTCAATCAATTTGTAGGGCCATGTATATTATTACCTAATATAATCTAATCCATCAATGTAAAGCTGTATTCCATCAAGGATTTGGTTGGATTTGAACCAAAATATGCATGATATGAGTCTGGCAAAAAAAATAAAATTCTATTCTTATTGCAATTTGTAGTCACTATTCTGTGTTTGTTCTCTTGCTGTTCAGCTGCAAAGGTAGTAAAGTATCTATTCTAATGGTGGTACTTTGGGATTTTAATCGACGCATTCACGTAATCAACTCATCAATGTTTGTTATGTTGAGATTGATTTGTTGGGATTTTAGTGTAGTTTTTTGTTTTAATACGACATACCTAACTTAAATTTAAGAGTGCATCAAATTATGGTCACTATCAATCTCGGTCCAAATTTGTTTGGGCTCAAACTCCGATTTGCATATTGTAACGTCGTTGCCAACTGAGTTATACTCTCAAGTATATCTCTATTTAAATTGTAGTTAGGTGAAATGTGATTTTAGTGAGAAGTGAAATGTGATTTTAATGAGAATATTAATGTTTAGCTTCTATTTTTTTTTGGTGGTGGTCTGGGTTTGAACCCCAGACCTTGCATATATTATGCATCGCCCATACCAACTGAGCTAAGCTCACGAGGACGTTTAGCCAATAACTTATCAAAATTAATTTTTCGTCAAATTGAAAGTGGTAAAAATAAATTTGTATTTGCATTGGATTGAAAGTTTTACAACACTTTCTTTATAAAATTTACTTTCTGCGTAAAATCATGTAAATATGAATAATTAACTTCATTTCAAATTCATGGTAACTACCCACAAAAATCATCGTGAGTTTGGCAAATATAGAGAATTCAAATAGTTGATTTGTGCCTTCAAAAGGCTAAAGATATAATCCTTAATTGGATATGTTCGAAGATTATGGTTCCTCATCCCACTTATCATGTGTGGGAAAATTAGTTTAATTGTTATGATACGTTATTGGTTATGGTTACATAATGCCCTATTGGTTTCAAATTTCTTAAAGTCTATTGATGCCTAGATCTTTGGTCGATTAAATATTTGTGTTGTTTTTAAAATTAGAATAGAAAATGCTTCAAAACATTGTTTCACACTACATTTATATTGCCTTTACCGTATCAATATCTTGTTTCATATCAAACTATAATTTAAATTTGAATCAATCGAATCACATGCAAGCAGCTGGAATAGCTCAGTTGGTTAGAGCGTGTGGCTGTTAACCACAAGGTCGGAGGTTCAACCCCTCCTTCTAGCGTTTTTGCATTTAAATCAGATTCTATTTTATTTAATTTATTTTATTTCATTCAAGGCCGTGCACATTTCTTTATTAATACATTTTTTTCTAATAATTTATTTATTATAACATGAAGAAGAAAATAAACATGAATGAAAGCTATCCATGTACCAAAAAAACAAGAAAGCAATCCACCGTGCTTACTTCTTAGTACTCTTCAGTAAAGTCCCATAAAGAAATTATTCTAAAGAAAATGCATACTTTAATGGTGTGATCCATATCCAAGCTAAAGACAGAAAAGTAAAAAAGAAAACTATCCACCAATTATAAATGGAAAGAAGGAAAAAGATAAAGGAGTATAATGAAGTTTTTTTTGGGACACTTTGGTATCTTAGAGTTTTATTGAGTTTTGGTATCTTAGTTTTATTGAGTATGATACCTCTAATCACTTTTTTTTTCTTTCACAAGAACCTCTAATCACTTAATGGCATGTTACTCTTCATATTTAAATATGAAGAGTGTTAGGTTGTTAGCAACATGTTTTTTTTTTTTTTTTTTTTGAGAGAGCAACATGTTTTTTAACACATGTTTTTTTTAAAAATCTTTTTTATTGATTGAAATTTAAATGAGACTCACTAACTCATTTGAATGTTAACCAACGACAAAGAGTGTGTCAAAATTGTGTGTTGAAGAATGTGTTACTAACATTATTCGTATGTGAATTGAAATTTTGATCTAATTTTGCCTAGATAGTACCTAACAAAACTCTAGAATACCAATAAAAAAAATTATTTTTTTTCTCTTTTAGACTAAAGAATTAGGGTTGTTTATGGGCGAAGGCTACCGTGAGCAAGTGACTTAGATCTCTCACGGTGCGCAAGTTCCTTAGTGGTTGGATTATGACAGTCCATAGATATTACGGTGTACTACACACATGTAAGCACTCTCTCATTCTGATCATTCTCTTTCCTCTCGCACTAGAGCTCCTTTGTCTATCATCTTTGCCATCCTAAAAACACCATAGGAGGTTCAGATTCTGGATTATTCACAAACTATTATTTTTCATTACACTCTCAAAAACACCACCGGATTCATATTCAAAGAATGAAGATGAAGCATCAATAGAAGATGCATACTACACTTGATTTTTTTTCCACTATTTTTACAAAATCTATTGACTGCATGCCATTAACAAAGATTAAAAGTAGGATTCATCCTCTAAATCTCTCCCCTTTTCACCATGGCTCCTCTCTCTTTCCATAAATTTTCGTTTTCATATTACACTCTTTCAAAAAAAAATCTCAATGCTATTTTTCATTGAATCTCTTTTGTTGTTTCTTATTTATTATTTTGCAGGTTAAAATGAATATTTTTAAGGATTTTGTTCGAAGGGTGGTTCAAAGTTTTTATATTTCTCAGATTCCAATTGCCCTCTTCTTCTTCAATTCTTTTGTCCTAATTTTCATTGCTCACACAGAAAATGGGAACAAAATAAAGCTTCAAAATTATTAAATAAATGAAATCAAGCGATTCAATGAGAAGTTCGGCCAAGATAAAATTAATAACTGAACGAAAACCAAATTGTTCAACGAACGATTTCTATGGAAGATCAAAGCCTCCAATATTGGTTCTTTTTTACCACTTTCTCTCTCTACAACCATAATAACTATCCTTAAAAAAAACATGGTAACTATTACTGTTTTGTCTCTCTAAATCTGGGTGTGGATGAAATTTGGAACTACCCATAAGAAAAGAAAATGAGATTTGATGGATAAACAAATATAGATGTGGATGGAAAGACGAACAAACAGTAACATGTGGTGGTGAAGTCGTCACGTGACGGTGGAGAGAGAGAGAGAGAGAGAGAGAGAGAGAGAGAGAGAGAGAGAGAGAGAGAAACAAAAGGAAGAGGTTAAGTTGAACATAATTAAAATTATACGGTGCATGAAGTCTATGATGGTCTATTGTCATCCAATGGATAAGATTACTCGCGCACCGTGAGAGATCTAACTCACTTACTCACGGTAGCCTTCGGCTTGTTTATGAGTAGATTTAAGTTTTTATTTGTATATTTATTTATTTATTTTTTAAGAAAAATTAATTTTTATTTTGTAGATAACGAATTCTTGACATTTCCATTAACTTGTTAAAAGAAAAAAGTGAGAACAAAAGAATAAAGTAGGTGGAATTGAAAGAGATTTTTGAAGAAATAACAACATTTTATATTGTGAACCGAGAAAATGTGTTAATTAATTGACGAATGTTTGTCTAATTGATAATGATACGGTATATATTTCACAATGCATGAGTTTATATTTTAATGCTAACGTAAGGACTTCATTGGAAGATAGTACTGCTCTTTAAACCTAAATATTGTTAAATCCCTTCTCCATACTACACGAGATGAAAATGAGTTTGGATATTTATTTACTCAATGTAGGGATCTTCTCTATTCACATGCTAGCAACTTTTGTTAGGAGGTAAGCAAATTGAGTCACCCATTGCTTACCAAGAGCATCAATATTAGAGTTTAACCCTTGGTATCTTGAATCACATTGTATTCGTTTCTCTCAATCATGATGAAATGAAATAAGTTCCTTTCAACTAGAAAAAACTATAAATTGAAATGCATCTTTTTTTTGTCAAAGTGATTTAGTGGCTAAACGTTCACCACTAAAGATAAATAACTGAGGAATCTAGGATTCGAACTTCAATCACTGTATATGGCAACGTCCCTACAAACTGAGTTATGATCACCGAGAAGAAATGCATCTATTTTATGTAAGTGAATTCTCACCATTGTTTAATTATAGTATTTAATGTATGGTCATATTTAGAAAAAATTATCAAAATGATAGCATTTAATAATTTCATTGGTCTTTTTGAGTTTTTTTTATTTTATTTATATAAGACAAGAACTAGTACTATTTAAGAAAATCCACCGTGTACGAACAATTGTCATAATTGTATAGCTGAGAAAAGGCTATTATTTTTTTTCCATTCTATGAGTTTTTTGTACACCCTATTATATAATCTATAATGTTTAGGGTAAATTGCACTCACCTCCTCTAAGGTTTCTCTAAAAAACACATATACCCCTTTTAGTTTTAGAAAAACAATCACCTTCCCTCCAAACTAACTCCGTTAGCCTCGTATGTAGACTGTTTCTTTCTTAACTAAACTGATTTATTCCATTACAGAATAACTTCACTACAACATAATCTTTATCCACTATCTACTTTACAACTAACGGCGTTAACATACAAGGGATGTATATGTTAATTAAAGAAACAAATAAGGGAGGTTAATGTTAATTTTTAAACTAGAGGGGTCTATGTGTTGTTTAAAGAAACCTGAGGAGAGGTGAGTGTAATTTGCCCTAATGTTTAACGTGCTTTGGGGGATTTCATAGGATATTTATGCCAATTGAATTCTATAATCCGAACAACATAAGACGCGTGAGAAATCTTATAGGACAGAAAAAGGTGTCTTCAAGAGATAGTACTCCATCTTATCTTATTTATAAATTATAACCAAAAGTAATCAGATAAATTGGGTCTCAGCAATGATCCAATTGAATGTATATCTAGTTTAAGATCTGAATATCTAACTTGTGACAACAATATTGGTTAGTGTGGTTGTATAATGTAACAATATTTGAACAACAGGGGAGTGAAGGAGAGGATTAAGAAGGAATTCCTCTTTCACCACAGCTGGTGTACTTGAAGTTCTTTTTCTTGTGCTTTAACATATTCCACAACAACTAAAGGAGATTCCAATATATGATGCAATTGCTAAAGCCAAAGGGACCCATGCATGTAGTATTTTTATTATGATCAGTTGGAGAAGGTCAAGTGAATATGAAAAGTCATTTAAGCAAAAGTTGTTTCATCAATTATTACTCTTTCAATTTCAAAGGACCCCAATCAAAGAAGATCTCACAAATCCAAAAGCGGTGAAAGTTAAGATGAGATGAATCACCAAAAGAGAACCAAAAGAACTTGTCAATATCCCACCATGGAATAATTGAAATTTAATTCACTCAAATTTTTTTTTATAAACTTGGTCACGTATTAAATGACGTGAGCAATATGTCACCAGGTGAGTGAATAATTTTTTTTCTTTCTTTCAAATAAGGGCTAAAGTAGGCATGAAGTATTGTTTTTGCCCTAAAAGCTTGTTACATGACTTTAATTTCTTGATCGTCACATGCTTAATTTGTGTAAGGAAATAATGAATGCTAGTGAAGACATAATCCGGATAATTAGGAAGCTTGAAAATTATGTATCAAAGACCTATAAGGTTTATAATTGTATAGGTTTCAATTGTTGAGGTCTTGAAAGGTACCTCAACAACATCTCAAGATACCTGATATGAAGGGAAGAATTTTGAGGGAAAAGTTAACTATTTAGGCTCCTCTTGGAGATCCAACTAGATCAGTGTTTTATAATTATCAATTATCACTGTTTTTGTTATCATTTCAGAGTATAGACAATATTGGGTTAAGTCTAAGACAATCGTTACAAAATTGGTTTTTAGGTGATAACTAACTACAATTTATAAACTCATTACTAAACTTCCTTTTAATCATACTAAAAGAGATTTATAATATTTCCTATCAATATTACTTACACACATGAATAGGAGACGAGGGAACAATAAGCTGCACAATTAGACCTTTCTGAATGACAAAACCAATCCTCTTAAACACAATATTCATGAACTTTTTAATTAGCATTTTTTAATTAATTAGCATTGCCGATAGTACTCCCCCCGTCTCTAAATAATAGTCATTTAAGGTTCACACGATTATTAAGAAAATAATTAATTATGTTGATTTCAATGGTAAAAGTAGTTGCATTTACTAAAACACTCTTATTAATTGTAGTTAGTAGAGTAGTTAAGTTGGATGAAATTCAATAAATAAGAATATAATAGTGGAAAAAAATAATAAATGTTGCATTGGTAATGAAAAGTGACAATTATTTTGATAAAAATAAAAAATGGTAAAGAGACAATAATTATGAGACAGAGGGAGTAATATTTTTTCTTTCTGTAAAGTCCACCAAAACTACTCTTCCTCTACCCGCTTACACATTGGCCGACACCACACTTGTGTCACACCTCAAGATTGACAAAACAATTAAGATAGAAGGAAATTGAAAGTGTTTTGACTTTTGGGAGGTTAATAACTTAATGAAGCACTTATTCAAAACCTCCCAAAACTTCAAGTTTGAAGATCAAAACCCATCGAAGAGGAATTGTGGGTCTAGCTTCTGATCGTAAACATAACATTAGTCATAAGTTCCTTAAAATATCTTATTAGTCATAAACATGAATCATCTATGTGAACATAACATTTCAAATCATCTATGTAAACAGAACATTTCAATTCACATGACTCAAATTAATTCCGTCCAATAGTTATCAACTTTCAGGAAGAAGAAACCTAGTTCTTATTCGTTCTCGAGAATGTGAAAAACCTTGGTAGATCTATTCCTCTTCAAGAAAATTGAAAACCCACAATTTCAAGTCAAAGTTTTTATTTTTTAGGCAAAGTGACTCTCAACGTCCTTTAACTTAAGTTCTAGTAAGTTTGTATGGTTTATCTTTTTTTCATATCGTTTTCTGTTAGGAATAAAATGTGTTTAACATTATCCTTTGAGTTTTGATGATAAGAAGATATTAAAACATTGTCAATTGGATATGTTAATATTTGTTCAAGTATGCAAGACCATAGACAAAAATTTAGTGTCTCTTTAAAGCATAGGTTATGGAAGAACAAATGAGAGCAATGAAATCAACAAGTAGGAAGCTTGAAGCATATGAAGAAAAGAGGTTCTGAAGACAAAGTGCTCATGAAGTGTTGACGTCATCAGAAGCACCTCATCAGAAGCAAGATCACCAGAAGCAGTTTTCATCAGAAGATCTGAAGATCAGAAGCTGAGAGAATTGAAGCTTCAAAGGTTGTTCAAATGATTTAATTACTCATAGCATTGCAGAAGACTGGAAGAATGAAGCAACAGCTTATTCAAATGAATTTGAAGGCATTAAATGCTTTTTCGTTGAAGAGAGTTGAAAAAGGACAATTGTACGAAGTGTACAACCACTATCTCCACTACTCTGATTTATGTCTACAACAGGACAAGAAAAACAGCTATGCTTGCACCAGTGTTCCTCAAGACTTGGAATGGATTTGAAATTGATCCTTCATAGGACAATAACCATATCAGGCAAAAGATCATTGATGATTTGATCAAGCTTCAAACGACACTTTTTGATGTGCTGGCAATTCACAACGTCTCTTTTACACCTCTGATAGAAAATTAGCAAGTGTACTAATTTAAATCGAGTAATAAAATAATTCGTTTCCTCAAGGACTGTTTTGATTTCTTCGTAGCAAAGACGTCAATAGTAAGACATAATTAAATTGGGGGTTGCCTTAGGCAAATTGGTTTTTAGTGCAATTGTAACTAAAACGACGAACTAAATTTGGTTTTAGAAATGATTTAGATAAATGACTAGGTCATTCGATTCATCTGCACATTACTCAATAGCAACCTGATTCTTTAAGTCTACAAATGTCACAGAGTTACGACGAATTAACAAATTAACTTAGGTCAATCCCTTGATCCTAAGTCCTCTTATCTAATCATAATTCCCTAATTCCTTAGGTGAACCTATAATCATCAAAGGTT
>Ga0315915_1009209_pt1 | contig 11297 bp, 10 predicted proteins | sample MpolbnodulesMG_FD_207738 | JGI IMG/M metagenome (GOLD analysis project Ga0315915, IMG submission 207738) | Medicago polymorpha root nodule microbial communities from Los Angeles, California, United States - branched nodules | ecosystem: Host-associated > Plants > Roots > Nodule | place: USA... | reverse complement strand
ATATATATATATATATATATATATATATGTAGAATATGAACAAGGGTGATTTCAGGTCAAAATTTGACCCAAAACCACCCTTCAATGATGAAACTGGAAGAGAAAACTAGGGTCGACTTGTTGGAGAGATAACCATTTCTTGTAATTATGTAATACATACATGCATGGATAACATTTATAACAAAAATTAAAATAATTGATACCTTTTTTTTAGCTAAAATTTAAAAACAAAAGTTCATCACATGCATTTTCTTTTCTTTTTAGCAAAACATAATATACATACATTACAATAACAACAAAGATCATTGACTCAACATAAACATAAATAAAGTTTCTTACATTCAATAAAAATAAAGTTATTTGATTTAACAAAAGCATAAATAAAACTCATCATATTCAACAAAAACAAAGTTTATTGCTTCAACAATCCAGACCACTTTCATTTCCTTTTAAAGGAGCGTAATACAAATTTGATCAGTCGTGTAATAATTAATAACACTCACATTATTGAGATTTTTTGTTGATGAAGTTGAAATGTATTATGGTTATTTATATAATTTACTCGGTTTAATAGCGGGTATGAATATCTGCAAGTACGGTTCTCGTATCCCTTAATTAGCGAACAATTAAAATATCCGTTTATTTTATCCATGAATATCCATTAATATATCTACTCCATGTCCATGACAGATTTTATCGCACAGGTGCAGATTTTTTTAACCACCAGTTGTGATGTCAATTATCATAATTTTATCTATGCATACCCCATAGTTTTTTGAAAGATTTGTTTTCTTAAAATCGTTTTTTCATGAATTGCATCTTTATTTTTTATTTTATCATTTTTATTTTTTTCCTGGGTTGGATTTTAATTTTCTCCCCTAACTTTGTATTTCTTTTTTCTTGATTGTTGAGAATCTAAAGTATTATCATAGTTGTGATGTCGATTATCCTAATGTTATCTTTACGCTCTATAGTTTATCTAAAAAACACTTAATCTTGATAATTGGATATTGGGTCATGTGGGGTATGCATTTTTTGAAAGATTATTATTGTTTTTTTAAAATTGTTTTTTCTCGGATAGTTAAAATAAATAGTATTTTGGGTAGTTCATGTGTCTAGAGGGGTATGAGTAAAATTTATATATTTGATGGGTTCAAAATTGTGATAATGCATTTTATATGACTTGTCTGCCTCAGTCTTTTTAAAAGATAAAGAAAATCTGTTTGACTCTTGTAATATCTCTTATATATTTTTTTTAGTTTGCTTTATCTTTTTTTCTAAGGGCAATTTGCTTTATCTTTTGTTTTTATTGGAATCAATCACAGACATTCTATGTGAGATTATGTGACCAGACATTAAGTGGGAGAAAAAAAGGTTGATTAAATGAATCATGACACAGTTAAGCTTATTGGTTTTGGATTAATATTTGACAGAAGGATTTTGACAATGACTTAAACTTTACTTGTCTAGTTTTTCTTTAACCCCCTTTAAATTAAAGTTTTTGCATTCACGATAATTTCATTCTCAATGAGTTTAGGTTTTTCATACTAGTATCTTACAGATACACTCACTAATAAATTTGCAACCTAGTTTAACAATCTAATTCTAACAATATTTTTATGAAGATGTTTTTTAGGGGTTTTATCAAAGATGTTCGTAAGTTATTTAGGGGTCAAATATTAGGGCTACACTATTCTTTTAGTCGTTTAAGTTATTTTTAAGTTTTACTTTGGTATTTTGTTTTTAATTCCAAATTTGGTCCATTATTTATAAATGTCGGACACTATGATCACTTAAGTTTTTTACATTTCATTTTAATCCTTTAAAATTGTATGTTCCATATTTTGGTCACACTTTAATCGCCTAATGTTGATGACTAAAAGGACCAAAGTGTTTAAAGTTAGTAATTTAGGGAACAAAAGTGTCTAATGTGCCTAAAAAAGAGAGAGAGAAATGAAACTAAAAAATATGAGAGCAAGGTGTCCGACACTTGTAACTTACGGGGTCAAAATAAAATGGAAAACAAAAATAAGAGATCAAAAGTGAAACCTAAAAATAATTTATGGGATCAAAAATATAATTTACTAGTTCAAAATTTATATCTCTCCTACAAAATATGATTCGTTAAAATTGAATAATATTATTTGCAAAGTGGGAAATGTTCCTTTTTTGTATCTGGGTCTCTCCATTGGTGGTAATCCTTGTCAGTTAGCGTTTTGGGAACATGTGTTGCATTCTATTAAGTCTAGACTGTCCGGGTGGAAAATTCGTTTTCTTTCTTTTGAAAGCCGATTGACTTTACTAAAATTCGTCCTGACCTCTCTACCTGTCTATGCTCTTTCTTTCTTCAAGGCTCTGTTAGGTATAATATCTTCCATTGAATCTTTACTTAAAAATTTCTTTTGGGGGTGGGAGTAAGGATCACAGAAAAATACCATGGATTAATTGGAATACTGTTTGTCTTAAAAAGGAAGATGACAGGTTGGGGGTAAGGCAGTTGAGGGAGTTTAATTTAGCTCTTTTAGGAAAGTGGTGTTGGAGGATGTTAGTTGATAGAGGTGGTTTCTGGTATAGGGTGTTGACTGCTAGGTATGGCGAGGAGGCAGTGAGGTTGGAGGTTGCTAGAATTAAGAATGGCATTGGTGATGGCGGGGAAGGTTGGTTTGCAGAGAGGGTGTCGCGAAAGGCGGGGGACGGGGCTGATACCTCCTTTTGGTATGACAAGTGGTTAGGAGGTGTTCCTCTTTGTTAGCGTTTTAGTAGGTTGTTTGATCTAGCAGAGAACAAGTCAATTTCAGTGCCATTTTGTTCTCTCTAGGATGGGAAGAAGGGGGTGAGGCGTGGCAGTGGAGGAGGAGGTTGTGGGTGTGGGAGGAGATGATAGAGGAGTGTAGGGTCTTGTTATCTAATGTTACTTTGTAGTCTCATGTTTCAGATACCTGGCAGTGGCATCCCGACATTGCGGGGGGCTATTCGGTTACTACAGGTTTACCAAGTGCTCACTTCTCATGAACCCCCTATCCTGGACGCTTCAGATAACCTGATATGGCATTCTCAGGTGCCATTGAAGGTTTCCATCCTAGCATGGCACTTGCTTCGTGACATGTTGCCGACAAAAATTAATTTACTAAATCGTGGCATTCTATCGGCCGCAGACACCTATTGTTCGGCAGGTTGTGGGCAGCTTGAAAGCGCTCAACATCTATTTCTTCATTGCGATGTTTTTGGCATCATTTGGCAGCAGGTCCGTTCTTGGATTGATGTTGATCATCACAGCCTTTGTGCACATTTTTTTTCATACTGATGGTTGACCAGTTTACTAATTATTTAGGGGGCACAAGGGCTCGAAGATCATTTTTAGAGTTTATATGGCTTCTCTGCATTTGGCTAGTGTGAAATGAGTGCAACAATAGACTTTTTAATAGCTCTCACACTCCCAATACAGAGCTTATTGATAAGGTTAAATTTCATTCATACTGATGATTGAAGGCTAATAATGCCGCCTTTGTTTTTGGTTGTCAGCAGTGGTGGTCGGACTCGTTAATTTGTTTGGGTATCGGTTGACTGTGAGCTTGTGTATTTGTTTTCAGAACTGTTTTTCTGAGCGTCTTATATGGCATGTCTTGTGCTAGAAAGGTGTCTCTGTGAATATAAATCCCATTTTTGATTCTTCAAAAAAAAGAAATATATTATTTGCAACAAATTTAGGATTTGTTTATTGTTCACGTTGTCAATTTTCATTTCAATCAATAAACATTAGAGAATACCCTTTTAATTTAGAGTTGTGTTATTTGAGCATCCATAAGAAATGAGGTATTGACACAAAAACCAAAGCAATAGAGAAAGAAAGTAAAAAGATACTGTAAGTATGAGAGAGAAAGTTGTCACAAAAATTATAAAAAATGGTTGTTCATATATCATTTCTCTTAATTTACACTGCTGCGAATCAAACACATACTCAAAAACTGAAAATGTGTTTGCAAAATAAACTGGTCTTGGTATGCTATGCACAATCAACTAAACGACAAATTCATTGGACTTTTTTTTTGCTAGCTGGTTTGACAATATCCTTTTTTAAGAAAGAAATTGTGACTGTTGAGATGTCATATATGAGATTAAAAATGACTGTTTTGGATTAAGTTCAATTAGAAAAAGGTACAGAAAGGAACACTATAAATTAGTGCATGATAATTTGTCTACTATACTCGATCTCATGTACAGAACAGAACAATTGAGAAATATGAGACATCCTAACCGACAGTAAAAGATAGTAAATAGCCTTGTCTTATCCATTATTGAAAAGAAAAGGAAGCTTACACCTCAAATAAAATACATGCACAATGGATTGATATCAAATCCATATCTGTTAATACTTTTTTCAAAAATTAAAGTTAAGTATTATTAATTTGTCTAATCTGGTTTTTAGGTCAAAAGATGACAACTCCTGCTTTTATTAAACTTTTTTTGCAACAAAGATTTCTGGTAAGTTCTTAGAACTTGCATGCAGTTCTAAAGAAATAGAGAAAGGAAATATAGGTGGCAGCAGATAGTTCAACATGACGAGTGATTGGAAAATTTTGATTATAATTTCAAATCAAAATTTTCAAAAGAAAAAAATAAAAGGATTTTATCCATGCAATAATATATTCATGCATGCACAGGCAAGTTTGAATTAATTAGTTTCATACAATTGTTTAATTTATTTTATTTTCATTTCCGTAAGTATTCTTTTTTTTCTTCTTCAATTTCTCGAAGATGATTCAAAATGGATTTCATGGGGGCTACAAATCTGAAATTCAAATCCATTCCTTGCATTTGGATGAAAAACAACCACTCATCAAAAAAGTGATATTGTAACTTTGAAGGCAGATTTTACTCGAGTCCAAAATTTGCACGTGCATCTTTATTTATCTTGACAATGAGCTCTTTTTTTTTGTCGAGTACTGTTCCGGTAAGAAATTCATCTATTAAAGTGAATAAACAAATAATTTTAAATTTAAACTTCAATATTTGTATATTACAGTATTTCTATCAAGTGAGTTATACTCATAAAACATTTGAATTGATACTTCTCTATATACATGTGATAATTTTACATAAATTAAGAAAATATAATAAATGATACTAATAACTACTACCGACAATTTAATAAAGGGTAATCACATTTCTCCTTTTCATTTAATATATTTTCATAATCACGAGTCTTCGTATATTTATGACATATTTTCTTAAGTAATGATACATTGACCACCTTATGTAGCAATCCTCAATTGTACACCCTTATGTGACATTTGTTTAGTAGATGAGAGAGAAATAAATTGATAAAAGGAAAGAAAAATATAAATAAAAAATGTCATTTGGAGTGGTATACTAGTGGTATGGAAAAAAAGATGTCAACCCATAAATTCCCTATTTTCTTTATCAATGTTTATATTTCCTTGAATACTAGTAGATAAATTCCTTCTAATAGGATTAATTTGATGAACCTCCTTGAATCATTAAGTAATTGAATTTTCGTTTAATTTATGCGGTTGATGTTTATTTTAATTTAACTATTGATATATGTTCTTTATACTTTTCTTTAGTTTAATTATTATCGAACTATTTTGAGATTGTTTCACCATTGGAAGATGAATAATAAATACTCGAACTGAGACTTTTAGCCATAAGCTCAGTTAAGCAAGGCCTAGACAATATGAGCTTTTGAGGAAGTTGTGGTTTCAACGTAAAAAAAAAGGGGGGTTGTGGTTTGACTTCTAATATTAATTGAGCTTCAAGCCGTTTATACTATCTCGACATTGCTTGGAATCATGGTTTTAGAAATGTGATTTGCGAGTCTGATTCCCAAATAGCTTTTTTAAATAAACTTAAATGTACTTGACCCTCATATTTTAACGTACTGAAAAATTATTTGTCTCTCAATTTCTAAATACACGAATTTTTCCCACAAACCAATTTGCGACTTATTTCTTATGACGTGACATTGATGCTTTATATCAGAAACAATGGATTATGGGAGAATGGATTTATATTCGATCAATGAAATCGGGGAAAAGAAGTTGTAATAGAATTTTTGTACAATCTGTCTAGTTCAAATCATCAATTTCACATCAACCAAATGTGTTTCCAAATCACTAATGATAGTGAAACGTCATAAAATAAGCTTCAAACTGGATTTTGAGGAAAAAAAATCTTGAAACTTGTGAGAGAATCCTGAAAAATAAGCTTAAGTAACCGCTTTGTGACTTGGTTCAAGACATTTATGTATCGGGATCAATGCATTGTTTGAATCTGCGACAAAAGCTAAATTCTCGCATCCCTAGACAATTTCACCGTGAAAATAAGGAAGCTACAAAATGTAGCATCACTAAACGTGCTTTTATACTTCCCACCGCTTCAACAAACACAGGCTAAGTCTCAAAATCAAGGACTTACATAACAATGCTAGGTGTAGTATATAGATTATTTGATCACTACACTCCATCCTACGATCATTCCAACAATTCAAAGCTTGAAGCACATTCCTTCCTTAAATGAATGACATTTGGTAATGGAATGCCAACTTGAGTGGCGAGTATTCAATGTGAAGTGGCTATCATTGGCTCATTTCTAACTACGAAACCAAAATATCTCTATATGAAAGTTGCCACTTGCAACCAACGTTCAATATTCCTCACTATGCAAGTTTTCCACGGATGTATATTGCCTAGAATTACTTTAACAAATAGAGGTGCCAACGTTCCCTCCTCTTGTTCATGTTGTGAATTCGAAGACGTGACTATCTTTCATTGTGCCCTCCAATGCCCAAGAGTTGTTGTGGAAGAGGCATGGTTTTCCATTATGTATATTTCATTATGTTCACATGGTGATTTGGTAAGGGGCATTGAGATACTTGCAACCTCTTATTATGAACATTTGTTGTAGAAAGAATAAACTGGTTTTCGGCAATGTTCAACCGATCCTACGGTACTCTACGATTGCGACTATTTTTTTCTTCAAGTTTCAGTTCTCGTGGTCAACGTGTGCTTGTGCCATGGAGATGATGATACCATTGTCCACGATCACGAATCTAAGAATGGCAGACTACGATGGTTTTATCTGTAAACGTAAACCTGATGACAATTTTTAGTTTAGTTTCAATGGAAGTTTTAGTACTTCTAATATCCTCCATGTCAAGATGCAAGCACTCTAGGTTGGTTTCAAACTTTGCTAGGAGGTGGGTTATTTAAGTGTATTTTATCATGACATATATTTTAGCTTATGAAAAATAACTTATACGAATAATTTTTCTTTTATGTTAATCATTAAGTTTTCACCAACGTAAATTATACATTTATAAATTACTATTTTTAAACCATCTTAACAAACTTATAAATATTACATAAAACTTATTCATTCATAACTTCTTTGTATAATCTCAAAAATAAATCAATCTAAATGGTCCTACAATTCTTTCTTTTTCCGCTTTCTTTTCTTATTTTCTCATGTAACACAAAAAGTTGTTCACATGTATGTGGGCCTCTTTTATGACCTCATTACCGAAATATTGGCCTCACGTCTCTTTTACTTTTTTAACCACTTTCTTTTTATTTATTTATTTTTTAGGGAACCACCTACTTTTTTATAGTGCTTAGTTTGTAGTTTTATTTTCATTGAAATAGGGCAGAAGACATGAACCAAATTAATACTATAGTACCTTTTGTCCACATTATCGGGTCTTAGTCAATTCAATATAGCTGACGATTATCCAAAATCCAATTATAAGACACAAAAAGAAGAAACAACATGGCATTCTTCGCTTGGTCCATACTTAGCGTATTTACATTGAATTATGACCCCTATATACAATGACACAAACAAAATATTCCATAAGATTCCGATTGAAACAACTCAAATAATAATTAGAAAATGCTCGCCGGCACTAATTTACTTTTCATCACTCCCACTAAAAACATTACAATTTACAAAAAAGCTACCAAAAGACAAAAGTGACATGCAACAACATAAAAAAGTAGACACATCCCCAAATCTCTTTGTCCTTGCTTCCAACAACGTGGGGTTCCCCGAAACCACCACATGCGCATGTGATAATCATTTTCTCTTCTCCTAATAAAAAAGAAGAAAAAAAAATGTAGAACTATCAACTATAGCTTCTAGCTAGCATTTACTTTCCAACCCATGCACTTCCTATGGTTGGTTTTTCTTGTATATAGCTAGTAATTAATAGTTAAACTAAAACTAACGTACTCGTTAATATGCATGTGGTGTTCATGTGTGCATAGTGTCTCTTTTTTTGTTGTTGTAATTATTTAGTTATAAAGACTACTTGCAAAAGCTCAATGCAATTTGCTTCTATTGTGAAATTATTGTCTCTAAAGTCCGATATAGATCCAAAAGTGTTGCCAAAAGAGACATTGATTCTGATCTTAGACGTTCATTCTCCGTTGATAATATGAGATTGTATTGCATGGTTAACCCTAGCTGGTTTTTTAGTTCCCGGTTTTCCATTCTCAACCGGTTCAAATCGTTCGTGAGGTTCTCTACGTGCCGCTTCTTTCTCCAACGTGACCGCCTAGCTGACTCCCGGTTTGATTGCATTCTCCTTATTTTTCTCTCGCGGGTTGAGTAAACCGCACGGTTTGATCCTTGTGAACCGGACCCTGGACTGGATGGATCAACCGGTTGGTTAATGAGGGAAAATATCTCCTCTATTTCGCCTTGTGTGAACATGGTTTCGTGAACCGGAACACACGTGAACCGGACCGGATATTCCTCTTCATGGAAGGACATTGCTACAAGAAAATAGAAAAACAAAGCAAAGAGAAAGGAACAAAGAAATTGCAAATTATTTTCAAAATGAGTTGAAGGGAGGAAAGGAGGGGAAAAGGGAAGAACTGCATTGTATGAGATGGGTATTTAAAGGATGAAAAGAAAGGGTCAACATGGTAAATTCCACATAACAAAAGTTATTGGAGAAGCTTTATGGTGCATTTTTCCAAAGATTAAAAAAAAAAAGTAAAAGTGGGTTTCAAATGTACAACGTATGGTGGATGTCTTTCTTTTAAGGAAAAACAAATGCGGTACATTATACCAACTATCCAATTTCATGCAAATTATAACTTTATTGTAAGGTTAGCATATGGTGGTGGGGAAAGTTATGATCAGATAGATGATGAGCTTTATTAAAAAAAATTATTTTATTTTGTTATTATAATTATTATAGTAAAATAATAGGGTCCTACACGATGTGAAAAAGATTGGCTTTAGCTTAATGACGAAGGATCAATCTTTGAAAACACATGCAACAAATTAGATTAGAAAGTTACCGGACCGCACAGTTATGCGCCGAAGTCATTTTGGACACGCAAACATGAAAGGTGAAAAAGCCATGAAAGTTGCATCCATGAATATTACAAATAAATCATCGTGGTAAATGTGGACTAATCAATGTTTAGTACGTGGAAAATCATAATCCCGTCAGCGCCAAATAGCTAGTATTATAGTCATGTTTGTGGCTAAAAATATAGGTAGACATGAATTTTTGGCTTTTGAAAAAAAAAGAAGAGGAAATTATAGTACAACATGTCGAAAAAGACAAAATTCAATTGAAAGTGTAAGATATATTGACATAAAATAATAATAATAATAATAATGAAATTTTAGTTCAAATTGTTTAAATATTATCTTAAAATTAGTTCAACCTATGGCATATTGCGTAGTGTTGATACCATGGCTTGCTCAAAATTGGCTTCTTTAGTTTAGTCAAAGGCTTCAATCAAGTGGAACATTACGCATAATAAAGAAATCCAGAAAAAAGTACCTTTCATGGTATGCAATGAAGCATTTACATATGATCGGGTTTGAATCAAGGTTTTTTTAGGGGTATGATAAGGGTTTTATTCAATTTAACTTCCATTGTTTGAATTATCTAAACGTTCAATGGATATATATGTCATTAGTATGTAGCTTGGTTGGTGATTTAGGGGACGTTGAACGTGTATAATGAAGGAGGTTCCCAATTCAATCCTCAAAATCTTACGTAACTATTAACCAGTGGCTGATCTTGCCTAAAATATTAAGGGGCCGGAACAAAAAATACTAACATAAAACTTATATATAATTTTACCCAATTGGTGGAAGCCAAGTGATGGAGGGTTTAGTAATTCCCCCAAATGTGAGATGTATTTTGGTATTTTCTATGTAATTTTATTTCGGTGGGGGGAGCCACCGCTCCTTTGGGCTCTTTAAGAGCTCCGCCACTGCTATTAACACTGTTAACAATTGCCTATTAAAAAAGAAAACGCAAGCCCTACAACTATTTATAAGCATCTTCAACATGTTGCAAGTATAATTGTTTAACTGACTTTTCATCTTTCAAGATAATATGTAGTAATTAATCATCAAGAGTATTTTTGTAGGGTTTTTCCTTCCAAAAATGTGCTTTATTCGTGAACAATTTGGCTTTGCTTGTTACACCTCTAAGTGGAATTGAGTGCGGAGATGAAAATAGAAAAAGCAGGGCCTTCAACAAAGCAAGGTTGGTTCTTGCTATATATAACAAGTTATTAGTTATATTTTTTTTGATCTACTGACATTATATTTTACTCACACACTAAGTATTACACTATTGTGACATTCATGAAGAATATGGTTACTTTTATCTACACTTTCACTAACTTATGTAATGTTGTCTAGAGATAGTATAAAGCCTGGCATGTATCACTAGTTAATACTAGTAATTTGTGTCAAAAAATAAAAATATGTAGCTATTACTCAAAACACGACAGGAATATTCTAGGGTAGTTTTCTTAGTTAAGGACATTCTATGGGTAAAGGGGCAGTTATGTTTTTGTTGACAGTCGGTTCCTTTGGACAATTTATAGCGCATAATATATTAAAGTGTCAGGGAGTGGAGGATAACATGCACTTCTTTCTATTGCTGTTTTAGGAAAATATATTTGAACCGTTATTTATTTAATGGAAAAAGAAAAACAGATAGAATTTAGCAACTATGTCTTTTAGCATGCAAAAGTAGTTTGCATGTGCTGCAAGTAAATTTTAATGAAGAGAAGTGTACTGTTTTTTGGATGCCTCTACTTTCTCATTTATCAATTGCGTTATTATTTGTCAAAAAAAAAAAAAACAAACTATACGCAAAAAAAATATGTTTAGAAGGCTAAGAAAGTTCGGGGGACGACATACATACATACATATATATATATATATATATATATATATATATATATATATATATATATATATATTTTTTTTTTTTTTTTATTTAAAAAAAGATTTTT
>Ga0315915_1009207_pt1 | contig 11298 bp, 5 predicted proteins | sample MpolbnodulesMG_FD_207738 | JGI IMG/M metagenome (GOLD analysis project Ga0315915, IMG submission 207738) | Medicago polymorpha root nodule microbial communities from Los Angeles, California, United States - branched nodules | ecosystem: Host-associated > Plants > Roots > Nodule | place: USA... | reverse complement strand
AATATATAGGAGATACAAACTTTTTTGTTGGATTTTTCATTTGCATGCAATTATACTCTTAGAATAATTTGCCATAAATAATGTTATTGAAATGATAAGAATTTATATTCTCCTTCAAACAAAAAAAATAAATTATCATAATTTATAAAATTTGAATGTCACAAACGTCCATACCAATAACTTTAATTGATATGAATTAATTTTAATCAAAACCAAGGGATATGAAATTAACGGAGGCGTATGTATAATGTATAAGAGTATTATTATAAGGGTTATGTTAAGGATTCTTTTCTTTTTTTTGTTACAAAGGAAAAACACATGTTAAGGATTTAAAAGAGGAAATAATTTATAAATTTTATGTAGCAAAAGGTTTTTTTTGAAGTGTCAATGTGTTGAATACAAACTTTCTAAAAAAAGTTTTTCTTTGAACTTCTAAACAAGTTGAGGCACTTATTAGCATTTCCCTTAAAATAATTATTTCCAAAATGTAGCCCTCTTCCTTAAAAAATAAAAAAGTAACCCTTTATAATAAAAAAAATTAAATTATTTCCATAATTGAATACGCTAATTGTGTGTGTTACCGCGTGTGCTTGTATTAATAGACTTTTTTTTTTTTTTTGAAGGAGTATTAAGAGACTTATTTCCAAACTTAAAATTATACTCCATAAAAGTTCGGTTCATTTTGGGAAGTTTATGATATAACCTTATGAACTTTCCATAAAAGTTCTCTACACGATCCGGTAAAATAATTTTGGTCAAAAGTTTATGACCCTTGATATATCATAAATGCTATATTTTTACTGCTTTCCATTAGTGGCCTCTAGAATTAATATACCATGAATGCTTTATTTTCCCCACTTTCCATTAATAGCCTCAATGATTAATATAGCGTGATTAAATGAATCAGGCTCTTTTTTCGTATTAGAATGCCATAAATATTTTCCAAAAGTACTATAATTCGCTGGCAAAATAACCATATACGCGACATACCATATATATTCGCATGCAAGTAAATGCAAAATATACATTTTTCATCTATAAAAGCCAACATATGGAATTTCCAAAGTGCTCACTAATTGGTTTCACCTAGGGTTGCTTACTGATTGGTTTCACATAGGGTTCTAGGAATTCTTGTTCCTCCTCAAAACCTTTTTGTTCTATTTTTCCTTTTCTTTTTGTATGCAACATCATCACCATGGCTAATGAGTTTAGTAATATTAGGCATGATGTGTCAAACTTGGTAGGGTGCAGATATTGCAACCGGTTTTTCACAAACACTCAAACACTCGCAACTCACATCGAGTCTCACATGGAGTATGAAGAGGCCGCAATCAGAAAGCTTTATTCAACGGAGCATATCAACCCTAAAAGGCAATTTCCTCCTCAATGTTTGCCACCACATGATGGCAAGATTTTTCAACCAAAACCAACGGTGATTCGGCCTCACCCAAGCAGAAACCCTTTTTTCGGCCATGTTGGTTATCGGCAAATGCAACTTCCGCCACATGTTAACCAATCGAAACATTTAGAAGGACAATCTTCGAATGATGGTACTAAGGCATATATCAAGCAACTTGAGAAACCTATCAAGAAAATTGATTTCATTGATTTGGTTAATAATGATGATGATAACCCAGATGTTAATACATTGGATTTATCACTTAAGCTCTAGATATTATAAGGTTGTTTTCCCTTTGGTTAAGTTAAAGTTTTAATTTATTATGCTATATGTCGATTTTATTAATTCAAATAAAGTTATTGTAGTATGATAAAAAAACTATTTGGTCGATTTTATTTTATTCGTATTATTGGGTTGATTTTATTGTATTCGCACAATTTGGTTGGTTTTTAGTTTAGACTTATGATTTAGAAAGATATATCAAATTTTTGTTTTTTAGTTTTTTTACGAGAAAAAATGCTTATAAATTAATCAATACACGTTCAAGATAATCTAATATATATATATATATATATATATATATGTGTGTGTGTGTGTGTGTGTGTGTGTGTGTGTGTGTAATACTAAATGGCTATGCCGCCTATGCGTGAATGTCTTCCTAATTGTTTATGATCCTGATTCATTGCCCTTTTATGTGCCGAGTTTATGGTGCAAAAACAGCCAGAAATTTATCATCTTTGCGATACATTGCATGCGTATTTGAAAAAGGTAAATAAATTGAATTTATTAAAAAACTAATTAGGAATGGAAAATATCTACAACGATTTGTTGAAATTGAAATAACACACCACCCTGTAAAAAATATTAAGGTTTAAGTTGGCCAGCAACATTTTTTATTTTTTTTTACAAAAGTAAACGATATTCATTTATTCAAATTGATGGAGTACATTGATACAATACAAATCCAAATTCGCTAAAAACAAAAAGGATGAATCTGTGAACAAACTCATAACATCCATGTTAATAGCATAAAACGGCAAAGTACATATGCCTACAAATATGACTAATATGACTATATTAAAATCTCCGGAATATTCATGTCTCCGGATCTACAACGTTGAAAACGCCAAAGTCATTGTCATTGATCGGATCTGCACTTGCTCAAAGTTAATCTTTCAACCTGAATTAAATCAACACCGCACCAAGACGGGAAATCAAAAACACACCGTACAAAGACGGGAAATCAAAACAAACAGAGTTGTTCAGAGACGACGAAATCACAAAAACAAACGAAAGAAAATAGAAAATATGTGAAATCACTTATTCAATTAGGATATAAGGAAAAACAACTCAGAATGGTGATTTTTGGGTCAAAATTGACCCTAAATCACCCCTCTGACAAGAAGAAGAAGAAAGGGGTGAGGGCTAGGGTTGGAGAATGAGAGGGGAGAGAGTAGCTTACTTTTTAGGAATGAATTTGACATTTTAAAAGTTTGATAATGCCTGCTACCATGTTTAAAAGTTCAATTCATATGCTTCTTAAAAAAAAAAGGGTTAATAGGTCTTTACCCCCTGTAAAATATTTTGTTTTGATTTACCCCCTTAACAGGCCAAACAAAAACGAAAATTTCTTGAAAAAAAAAAGTAAAATTGGTTTTTGTTTGGGTTATATGAACGATCAACAATGACCATGACACCACAAACACTCTTGGAAAACTAAAAAAAATTGTAGAAAATATAAGAAAAGAGGTGAAGTGAAGAATGAAGGAATTTGTTGAAGATGCAAGCCTATTTATAGCCTAAAACAAATCCTAGGTCATAAGTACAGTCAATGAAAATGTGTTTGTGGTGCTAATCATCCAAAAATGCATTAATGGCTCCACTAACTGGCCAAACCTTTGGTGAAACGCCACCGTCCAAAAACAACTGAGGGTTTTCGGATTATAAAATCCGAAAATGACAAAAATATTCCGGATTATATAATCCGAACAACACCAAAATGCATATTTTGGAGGGTTTTTAGAGAGATTTCATGGAATATGACATAGAAAATAATTAATAAATGAATAAAAAACAAGTGACCAGCTTAAAACAAAATAAACAACAAAGTATTCTAGGATGGTGTTCGAAGAGGTGCTTTTGAACTCAATCCAGCTGGCTTGCCAACTGACATATTTCTTTCGGCAGGTCAACTTGGTTGAGTTCATAAAAACCTTTTCGGATTCAAATCTGCAACATTACGATGATGAAGATCTACATATTGTCGCAAAATAGAGAGCTATCTATTTGCGACAACATTAGATAGATCCTCAACGCAATGACAAAAAATTCATGGTTTCTTTGGTATGTTTTTTTGTGTGTGTGTTTTGCAGCAAATAAACCAAGGCAACAAGATCTATCTATATATTTTTGACAGCATGTTGAAGATCTTCATCATGCAATCAAATAGAGAGATATCTATTTGCGACTGCATGAGAAAGATCTTCATCACAATGACAAAAATTTTCATGATTTCCTTGGTGTGTTTGTTTGTTTTGGTGGAAATGAAAATGAAAACCATAAACACTTATTTATAGAGATATCTGAACGTTGGGGACCACATAAACTGTCGGTTCAATGTGGTCCATACAAAAGAATCTTATGTTGAAGGAATTCGGATTATTTTAGTGTTTAAATGAACATCTTTGGCGTAAAGTAACACATAATGAAAATTTAGATTATATGTATATTATATAAAACATAATAAAACGTCTTAGTTGAACAACATGTAACTAACACGTAATTAAATAAAACATAAAACACGTAATTAAATAAAACATAACACATCATCACAGATCATCTAAATTAATGTCTTCGTCTGGTGCGTCCATTAGTGCCCTAATCTCTTCGTAATTCCTGGGCCGGATCAAACTTTGTTGAATATGTTCAACATATCTGACCAACGAAGCGTCCAACTCGATCGGCCCTCTAGTACTGAACTGACCAAATATGGAGAACAAGGATCTCACGTCGTCGTCGTTCATGAGCTTTATCCAGCTGAACCACACACTCCCAGCTGAGTCGACAAACGTCGATACTCAACACAATCCACCCTCTGTGTGTCTCTATAGTTGAGTTCAAGGTTGATTTAATTCAGCTGACTCTTCAACCCGTAGAGGGTGACATCAGTGGGAATCCTGAACAGATGGGGTGGTTTCACCCCGTTGTAGTAAATCGCAGCTAGCTTGGTGTTTGGATCAATGACAAAGTTTTCCATGATTTTTTTTATGTGGTTTCAGGTTATGAACACAGGGACACCTATTTATAGAGGTCCCTGGGCGTCTTGGACCACAAAAATTGTCGGTGCAATGTGGACCACATGAAGAAAAAAAAATATGTTTCAGATTGTATAATCTGAAATGTCCCTCATCCCAGGTAAGGTGTGCAGTTTCCTTCAATTTTGCCCAGTATCGTATAAAATCGGATTACATAATCCGAAAACCATGGATGGCTTTCAGATTATATAATCGGAACTAAGTCAGATTCTCTTGGACGTTGGTCTCCACTACAAGAAACATGTTTTCAAAGGTTTTTACAAGCATTAATGACTGGTAAAACCCCTTTGAACACGTTTTTTGACCAACATAATGGGGAGTTACAATCAGTGGCGGATCCAGGACCCTGGGTCAGGGAGTGCAGATTCATTTGTGAATTTTTTTTACTTGTTTGGTTAATAATTTTTACAAGGCTAAATACCTCATTTGGTTCTTTTAGTTTGACAAAAATTTCACGTTAGTCCTTTAACTTTTTTAAGTTTCAAATAGCTCTTTAAGTTATTAATTGGCTTAATTGATCTGCTGGTCCTTTAACTTATTTCTTTTATTCAATTTGGTCTCATATGTCTTAACTTTCTCAAACACGTCCCTTAACTTATTTCTTTTATTCAATTTGGTCCAATTTTGATAATTTTAATCCCCTAAAAAAAGAGACCGTTAGATTACGAAGGTCTATCAGATTTTATAGTGTATCACTAACACCTAATTTATTTACTTTCTTATTCTTCATCACTAGACCCAGCAAATTTCATCATCATCATCATCATCATAAAAATCGAGGAAAAAAAATCCAAAAAAAATAAAAAAATTAAACATTTCCCACAAAATTATTCATGGTGGTCACGGTCTCTTTTTTTAGGGGATTAAAATTATCAAAATTGGACCAAATTGAATAAAAGAAATAAGTTAAGGGATGTGTTTGACAAAGTTAAGACTTATGGAACCAAATTGAATAAAAGAAATAAGTTAAGGGATCGGCAGATCAATTAAACCTTATTAATTTAATGCACTGTTACCCTTTTAAGGACTTATTTGAAACTTGAAAACTTAAAACACTTCAAATATGTACATTAAATTATTAACTTATTTGAAACTCAAAAAAATTAAATGACGTATTTAAAACTTAAAAAACTAACTCAATATTTAAGTTAAACTTGAAGGACCAAAAGAAGTATTTAGCCTTTTTATAATATACACACAATTTTTGTGTAGCCATTTTTTCTTAAATTTAATTATTCATTTAAACTACAAAACTTAAAATTAGTAACTTTTAATTTAATAAATTAATTATATTTCTTTAAAGACAATTGCATTAAATTTATAACTTTTATTTTTAATACTATGATATTTTTTTTTTTTAGGAATACAACTTTGATAAATTAAAAAATCAAATATAGTTAAAGATGATTCCAAATGTTAAACGGTAAAAAAGAAGACTATTATTTTTTCCACCTTACTCTGTTCTCGCGCGCCCTGCAAAAAATAAAAAATACCCCTAGTTCGGATTATGTAATTCGAACTAGATTGTTATCAATTTTCGAAAAATGAAATCTGGACAATTCCGAAATGTGTTTTTTGGTGTTTTCTTTGATGTGAAATATCTTTGTTGACCGTTATATAACACCCGCATAAGCTGCAAAGCAATTGCAGGGGTTATATGAACGGTCAACAATGACCATGACACTACAAACACTCCTAAAAAAATTAATTTTTTTTAAAGAAAATGTAAGAAAAGAGGTGAAGTGAAGAATCAAGGAATTTGTTGAAGATGCAAGCTTATTTATAGCCTAAAATAAGTCTTAGGTCATAAGTGCGGTCAATGAAAACGTGTTTGTGGTGCTAAGCGTCCAAAAATGCATTAATGGCTCCACTAACCGGTCAAACCTTTGGTGAACCGCCACCGTCCAAAACAAACATGTTTGTTCTCTTTCGCTGCTAGGTTTTTAATTCAGGTGGATAGCTGCCCACTTAAAATCCCCTGTGTCAATAACCTCTGTTTAGGTTTTTAAGTCAGGCGGATAGCTTCCCATTTAAAATACATGTGTCAATAACTTTTGCTTAGGTTTTTAAGTCAGGTGGATAGCTACCCACTTAAAATCCATGTGTCAATAGGCTCTGCACAGGTTTTTAAGTCAGGTGGATAGCTGTCCACTTAAAATCTCTGTGTCAATAAGTGTTTTTTATACTAGTGTGTTGGCATCAGTTTCTAAAGCAATTATACAGTTTACCTTTTTTCTGCAGAAGTGGCGAAAGCGATTTTTTTGTATTGAGGTCACCATCACGATACCAATGTGTCTTGGCTCTTTGTCTGAAGCATGTATCCTCTTGTATCATCATCATTTGTGTTATTCTTTTCCTGAGACTTGTCCGATGAGTTGGATTCGTTGTTGAACCTTGGTTACGACTACTATTCAGGTCTTTCTTACACTCTTCAATATATTTCTTTATATCCTTACAATTTGCCTTGTTCCATGAGCAAAGATCAGAAGTGCACATCTTAAGTTTATCAACAATGGGTTGACCTACATTGGAAAATCAAGTATTAGATACTACCTCCTGAATACATGGTTCAACACACCAATCATTTTCAAATTTAAAGCTCCTCGTATTGTTTGAGGTCTGTATTGTTACTCATTTCTCTCTACGTTGGGTTCTTAGAGTTTGAAGAACTTTTGCATTCAAGTAAATTGTTCAGCAAATCATTATTACATACATTTTGTTACTCATTTCTCTCTACGCTGAGTAATTAGAGTTTGAAGAACTTTTTCTTAATGATTTGTGACCCCTTTTTCCTATGAAAAACTACTAAATATACATGAGAAAAATAACCAACAAACCTATGTTCCTAAACTATATCATTTCGACAGACTTGGCTTCTGCCTCCACGTATTTTAGACCTTTGATCTTGTCTCTTCAGAGAGGATTTGAATCATTTCTAATTGAACTTAAAGACTGGTCGAAATCTTCCTAAGAGTCTTGGCAAATTCAATTGCATTCAACATATTCGAAGAAACTTCCTTTTGACTTAACAAACTTCCTGCCGAAAACAAACATTACAAAATGCAGGCTAACAATTGACTGGAGACCCCCTCTCCCATTGGATCTCACAACCGGAGAAAATGAAGTCCGATGCGGTTGCCGTAGGTGGAACCTATGGCCGCCGTCTCTCTCTAGCTCTCACCTCTCTCAGGTTTTACCTCTCTCAGGAATCCAAGTGCAGACATCTTCAGTATCAACCTGCAGCATAATCGTTAGCAATAAACTCCTACACTCCACTACCAGATCCTCCTCCCAATTCCACATTCTCCGCCTCCACTTCCACGCCTCCCCTCCAACCTCCCACCCCCAACTGAACATTTGAGCAACAGTAACCAATTTATTTTCAAACAAATCATATAAACGGCTAAACCTGACACAAAAAGATTAGAAAACGCACGTAATATAAGAAGTTTTTTATTTTATTACTAATATTTTTTATTTATATTTTCTCTTCTGGTTTCGGTCTATATGTCCTGTTTAATTTTTATTTTTTTATATAAAATTTTAGCTTCGATGGTCTATATGTCTCCCTTTTTTATATATTTATTTTTATATAAAATTTTAGCTTATGAAAAAAGAATAAATAAATATATTTACACCACCAACGGTACACATAAAATTCAACTTCTTAAACATTGACTTACTTAAATTGATATGCAACTTTAAAATATTAAGATAGCAATGATTAGTTTTTTTCTAATAATATTTATATTTAGATAAATGTATCAACCTAATCTATATCCGTTAATTTCTACTCCAACAAACATATTTCTTTTATTGTGACCAACAAACATAGTTTAGTCATCAAGTACTTTTGATTTCTCAAATAAGATAGTCGTTCGAGTAAAAACAAATGGTCCATGACATACATTAATGCGGTTATTGTAGTCTCCTAGCCAATTTAGACTAAAATGGTTTTCTGTTGAAAGTCTACCAAATATGTTGACACAACTTTTCTCTTAAAAAAAATGTTGACACAACTTCGAAAAAAAAAAAAACTTCTATCAGAAAAATAAAACGTGGATAAAACAATGTTTTCCAAATGAGAACTTATACGATACACTCGTACATCGAGGTGTATCGGTACTCTTACTTTATAAATCTATAAATTAACGATCAATTTTATTAAATAGAGAATTATTTGTCGACATTTATATTTTGGAAAATTTCATTTCATAAGAAAAAAAAATCATTAATTTATACTATATATAAAGAAAACTACCCCTTTCAGGACAATTTTGGGTTCGACTTTTCTTTTAAAAAATACCCTGAATTTTAAATACAAATAGCCAATTATAAAATAACACGTGGATTAATAATCTATGTCTCTAATCGTTCTCGTTAACCCTTTTTACCTCCGTTAACCAAAGATTAAACTCACAAAAAACTAGCACAAAACAAAAACTCATGTTACTTTTTTATTAGCCGTTTTTATGTTGTACATCTGCGTTGTTCCCCTCAATACAATCGACAAAGATTGTCAAATAGTTTCATATCCCTTTCACAAAAAACAGTATTTCATATTATTTTATTAATATAAGTTACTCTTCCTTAGCCTTTGATCAATTGTAACAAACGTGAGAAAAAATAATGGTAAAGATTGGATTTTAAATCCTCTAAACAAAAGATTAGTAACAAATGTGACCAAAAAATAATGTTAAATATTGGACTTTAAATCCTCTAAAAAAAAGATTAGTAACAAACGTGAGCAAAAAATATTGGACTTTAAATCCTCTAAAAAAAATATTAGTAACAAACGTGAGCAAAAAATATTGTTTAAGATTGGACTATAAATCCTTTAAAAAAATATTAGTAACAAACGTGAGAAAAAATAATGTTAAAGATTGGACTTTAAATACTCTAATAAAAATATTAGTAACAAACGTGAGCAAAAAATAATGTTAAAGATTGGACTTTAAATCCCCAGAAAAAAATATTAGTAACAAACGTGAGCAAAATATAATGTTAAAGATTTGACTTTAAATCCTCTAAAAAAAAGATTAGTAACAAATGTGAGCAAAAATTAATGTTAAAGGGAAAATCATTCTGAATGTCGGAATCTATCTTCCACGACATGTTTTCAGCCATGATCAATTATTTTTTTTCTAAATCAATATATCAATAATTTCCATTAATATTTTAAAATTTTAATCAAAATTATACAAACAAACATAATAAAACAATCACATGCATCAGCGCAGTAGAAAGAGTGGACAGACGGGCACGATAGTGCCCGTCTTTCCGCTAGTTGTTTATAAGAATCATAGTAAGTTTTTAACATATTATCGTAAAAAATAATCAAAGTTCACTATTATGAGCGGTAAAAATTAAATACAATTCAATTTTATTTCGTTGACGTTTTTGGTGAATGACAGAATGAGATTTAATTGTTATAATTATAAATGAATCATTTGATAGAAGAGTTTATATTTTAGAGAACATTATTTTAGAAGGAAAAAACATAATTTCATTGGTTATAAGAATCATATTAAATTTTTAACATTTTCTCATTAAAATACTCAATATTCTTTGTTATGAGTAATAAAAATTCAAAAAAATTAAATTTTCTTTCGTCGACGCTTTTGATAAATAAGATTTAATTTTTATAATTTTCAATGATAGAAAATAATTATTTTTCTTCAAAAGATCAATGCATTTAAATATTAATTTAATTATTTGGTGTATGTTCTGGACCGGTCAAAGACCTGGGCTTAATCACTTAGACCCAATAACAAGTCAAACTTTAATGCTACATTTGGCAAATTACTCGCAATGGACCCCTTCTCCGCAAGGGGGTGCATGGAGCAACCGAGACCTGTTTAAACGAACAGTAACGTCTCTTTACCCATGTTCCCACGAATATCTCACCGGCGGTTACACCTCTACTGATTTCGTAACCGCTGGCCACACGTGTGCCTTACAACGGCTCTGCATTTACCCACCTCTATAAATAGGAGGCTCCTCGCAGCCTCCAAGGTAGAATCTCTCACACTCTCAAACCCCCAATTCTGAACTCTACTGACTTGAGTGTCGGAGTGTATGCAGGTACACACTCCCCATTCGGTCCAACGCTCACTGAAAGTACAAGCAATCACCGTGAACCACCGCATTCAATTTAGTACCGTGGAAATAGTTACTTTCTTTTTATTAACGAATGATAGTTTTTTTTAAGGAGTAGTCCTTATTTATTAGAGGAGGAGAAATTGATATTAATAGAGACTGAACCACATGTCTCATGCATGTAACTGTCATAACCTAAACTCCTAAATTACTCATTTGGGGACATTATTTTTATTTTAATAAAACCTTCTGGGAGACACTAGCACCTCTGTATTATTTTGTAGAATTTTTTTTGTTGTCCCTAAATACAAATTCTGTACAAACTCCTAAGTATTTTACTGTTTCTTAAATTAAGTGAAATGATACCCTCCATATACACACCAAAGTGAAAATTTCGTCTTAAAATATTTGTCTAACATTAAAAACAACTTTTTCAACGTGAATTTATCTTATTTCTTTGTTTCAATCCTTAGGAAATGTCTTTTA
>Ga0315915_1009205_pt1 | contig 11299 bp, 7 predicted proteins | sample MpolbnodulesMG_FD_207738 | JGI IMG/M metagenome (GOLD analysis project Ga0315915, IMG submission 207738) | Medicago polymorpha root nodule microbial communities from Los Angeles, California, United States - branched nodules | ecosystem: Host-associated > Plants > Roots > Nodule | place: USA... | reverse complement strand
ACCTTGAAAAAGGGTGTTTAGGGAGTTTTTAGATTATGTAATCCGGAAACATAATGTAACACGCCCTATTTTTTGAAGTTTCCGGATTACAAAATCCGGAAAATTCTGTTACTCATTTTTTCACCCTTTAACGAAAGAAAACACCATTCCAGATTATAAAATCCAGAAACTCGAGGGCATTTTTGAAAGAAAAAAAATAGGGCGCGCGAGGAAACCCAAATGGTGGGAAAAGTAATTCCTAAAAATTTAAACCCAATCTTGATCGAACTATCATTATCACCATCATCATCAACGTTAATTTTAAACACACCCGTTGTTTATGCTGCAACACAGCGTCATTCAAATGCAAAATTGTTCAATACAAAAATATTCAATCGTCAAAACAAAAACAAAAACAAAAAAAAGGTTCAAGAAGCAAACTCACATCCCCCCAAGCATTTTACATTTTATTACTTACATTCATCATTTTTTGTACTTTTTGTATGAAAATTTATAAGCACTAACAACGTATATAGAACCAATCAAAGCACAATACCATACCACTTTATATACACATGGAAAACAAGATTCGATATATTTATAAAATTATACTTGCACATCATAATTTTTTCTATAATCTCCCTTGTCAAAGTTGTAAAAAGTTTTAACATATATCGACGGAATTTGATCTAACAAAAGGAGTTAAGCACTAAAAACATGCAAACCAATGTTGGAGAAGTGCCTACATGAAAGAACATCAAGTGTCTCTAATAACATACAAGTAAAAAAATATATATATAATAGTAGCTGGAACTAAGTCACGGACATATATTTAGCTTTTATTCACTTCCCTTTCGTCATGAAACTTTCATATTCAAAACCTAAAATTTTTAATATCATTATGCTAACAATATTTTTTATTATTAATTATATTACATTCTTATCATTTTATACAGACAACTATGTGCTTAAATCTAAATTTAAAGTGTATCATTTCCCACAGATAGGGAGGCATATACCGACGCCTGTCAATTTTAACAGCCACATTAATATAACACCAATTTTGTTCACCAACGCCTATTAATTTTAACAACCACACTCCGTTCTAACCAACTAAAACAAGCACTTCAATCAACACACCCCATACAATATAAATCTAAGGTAAAGAGCTTGTGGAAAATAGCAAGCACGCAACTTCACCCACCCCAAACACAGTTGAGAAGTGCAGTTTAAGAATTGCAAGTTCACCGTGCATTTCGAATCCCAACATAGGCAAGAGAAACTAGATGAGCTTTATGAATGAATGTGTCACGATGTTAACTCCAATGGTAGACCATTTGGAATTCCCGAGCTGGGAATGTTATATCTGTTGGCAGACCCGAATCTTGACCAGCACAATCAGAGTCTGGGTAGAAGGCAGAACAGATGATAGATTCCATCTTGCTAAATAATATATGCCAAAATTACCAGTCAGGAAAGACGTACTCCCCTATAACAAGTATGAACATCTCAAGATAACAGACCTTATTATAAGACTATATATATCAAACCAGCATAGAAATAACAAGATAAAATATTACTGCTTTTGGGATAGGGTTGTGGTAGGAGTGGCGGGAACCTACCTTATTTGAAGATTCCACTGTAACAGTTTAATCATAACAAGGCAGTGGTGAGTAAAATCTGCAGCATCCCACATTTTGCAGCCAAAGATTTTTCTGTGCATTGATAGATGAGAGCATGGTTCCCACCTCCCACTTCATTAATCCACTTGTTGATTAACAAATTAATAACGTCAATGAAAGCAACCTAGAGTGCATGCACATTACAAGCTGACTTCTGTTAACTCAAAAGTTCATACATTCCCAAGGAATACGAATATTTTAGACAACAGAAGCCCAAACTCCACATCAAGCAACAGTTTTCACTCAAGTTTTTCCCTTCCCTAAAACATAGGCTCCAAATACATAAACATATGTGGTCATCCATCACAATGCACCTAATAACCATAGATGTAAAAGCAAGAAGAAAACAGAACTAAGATAACCCCTTCAGTTTAATTGCATGGCCTCCGCATGATACTTCTCCAGCTCAGCATCAAGATCTTCTGCAGATACTTTTTCGTCGCGGCCTCTACCACGACCTCCACCGCGACCACCACCACGGGGTCCACCGCTACCTCTTCCACGTCCTCGATTTCTTCGAATGCCTTGACCTCTTCCTCCCGGCCCTCGAAATTCTCCAACTCTGCCTTGCCCACTGCTCAAGACAGACAAATTACAGTCATTTTAAATGCATGAAAAAAATACCAAATTAACAATACAGTCAAACAAAATTTCTTCGTTAACAGTATCAGTGATTTCCTGTATGTCAAAAATATTCATATTAAAATTTCATAAAACGAGATCCAAAAATGGAACACAGTATTAAGAACAAAGAAACATGGTACACTAACATCCATATGCACAGCAATTTACTGATATAGGGTCACAACAAGGGGATATAAAAAACAGTGACTTCCAATAAATCAAAGGATGAAAAGAACAGTTGATAGTGTACTTCCAATACGTTAAAGAATGGGAAAAAAACTGACTTGGAAAATTGAATCCAAAAGCTTTTTACCATTCTAAAGATTGAAAATTCCTCGTCACAAGGACAACAAATAACAGATATCAACTAATTGTGGTCATCATAAAGTAAGAGTTAATCAAGTATAGCAGCAAGGTTCAAACAAAAATTGAACACGGTATTAAGAACAAAGAAACATGGTACACTCACATCCATATGCACGGCAATTTACTGATATAGGGTCACAACAAAGGGATATAAAAAACAGTGACTTCCAATAAATCAAAGGATGAAAAGAACAGTTGATAGTGTACTTCCAATACGTCAAAGAATATGAAAAAAACTGACTCGGAAAATTGAATCCAAAAGCTTTTACCATTCTAAAGATTGAAAATTCCTCGTCACAAGGACAACAAATAACAGATATCAACTGATTGTGGTCATCATAAAGTATGAGTTAATCAAGTATAGCAGCAAGGTTCAAACAAAAATCATATCACACATGTGTGCACACCTAAAATCACCATTTGAGTATCCAATAATTAGCCCCATACAGGAAGCAAGTAGAATGTAGAAAGGTTAGCACTTCAAAAAACAGATCAGTATAGCACATTCAATAAGCCAGTGAATACCTTTGAGGAATTCCATTAAAATTTCCAATGGCTGCATTTACAACAGGAGCCGCACCAGGTGTAGAAATGTTGGTTCCAACAATCTCTATCTTCATTGGTTTCCCATCTAGTTGAACATTGTTGTATCTCTTCACAGCAGCTACAGCATCTTGTCTCCGTGAGAAGACTACTTCTGCGGTACCCTATGAAAAAGAGTTTTTTTTTCTAAACTATAGCACGACAGAAAGAATTGATCAGAACGACCAAATTAAGCCAACTGAACAAGATACCTTCGATCTGCCACTCCTGTCATAATGAACGCCGTGCCGTTTCAAGTCACCAACTTCAGAAAACAATTCCTGCATAATATAAAAATTGAATTCTAACCATTAATTGTAAAACAAGGAGCCTGTATATATTCACATATTTTGAAAGAATGCAAAATTACAATCTAATAGGTGGCTTCCTTCACAAATAAAAAAGTAAAGTACGCATATTGAGTTTTAGTTCTGGGGAGAAGGAAAGCAGATCAGTGGTTGAAGGCATGTCTAAGGTACACAGGCTAGGTGCCGTAAGAGTGCCTCTATAGTGCATTTAAGATGTGACGGTAGCACCATTTACCACAACAGTAAAACAATTGAAATCTAAGCCATATAACTTGGTCACTAATCTATGAGGCTAAACGGGGTAAAACAGGAAGTTAAAAGAGCAACTAGTATCAGACTTTGGATCAATAACTCGCAAGCATCTTATGAATTGGTAAAAGGAACCTTTAATATTTAGGATAAATTATTACATGCTTGAACAATTCATTGATTTCGTAAAAGAATATCAAATGCAAATAGAAAGATGATGTACTTCACATTTTTAAATTTTGAACTTCTTTAGTAAGGACCTCAAGATTTTAAAGCCTGATAATGCTGCAAGGTAAGAGCACATGTTACATTCAACGACCGTGAAGCACACTAATACATTATCTTCTTTGTATAAGCCCTGTTTGGATGCCCAAACAAATTTCCAGATCCTACTTCACTAATCACTGATATTATTAAATCATGCTGAAGAGGAGAAAAAAAAATGACTTAATATATATTTATGATTTTTTTCATAGCTTTTTCTTAAATAATTTTTTGGAATGCCTTTTACATAATAGGTCAGTTTGGATTGGCATTTTTGAGCTTATCTACTTGCATAAGTTTGGTAAGACTGTTTCGGAGAACTAATGCAAAAAGCTTATGAGATGTTAATAAGTTGTTTTCAACTTAAATTCACAAGTTCTCCAAAATTGCTTTTGAAAACATCATATAGCTTATAAGAAAACAATTTAACTTCATTTTATCTTTTGCTATAAAAATAAAGTTCTTCATTTTAACTTTGTGTTGGAGTAACTTATACATAAGCGCTTATACGATAAGTTGATTAACCAAACAGGGCCACAAAAATGGATCTCTGAATCTATGAATCACTAGAAATAACATACACCCAAAATCACTAACAAATTTCCAGATACAAACTCACTACTACCAACAAATCATGCTGAAAAAGAGATATTACCTTAATATCATCATTGGAAACACCATAATCCAAATTAGAGATATAGAGCTTGGTTCCAGTTTCAATAGAAGGAGCACGACCACCTTGAGCTGCTGGATACGCCGCCGCAGCTACATGTTGATCTGCATACAAATCATGCTGCCACGTCGTCTCCGGCGCCTAAAATCAAAACAAATCAAATCCAAACTAAAAATTAGGGTTTGGAATCAAAAACCAAACAAACCATAAAAATATCGAACAATTGATGGAAACAAGTTAATCACCTTAGCGGCGGAGTAAGGTGCAGCGCGGTTACCGGCGCGGTTAGGGATACGGCGAGCGGGTCCAGGTCCGGAAGCGGGTCCGGGTCTGGAACGGCCTCCTCTAGGGTTACCGGATCCGGATTTTTTGTTGTTCTTGATGATGTCTTCGAGGGTCATATCGAGTGCTGCAGACATGGTTGTGAATTTGAGAGTTCAACGAGATGGAGGAAGAGGAAGAAGAAGAAGGATCGTGAAAAAGTTAGGGTTTCGTCGAAGGGTTGTGAAGTTGTGAGAGAGAGAAGAAGAGAAGAAAATTGGATAATTGAAATATGCAGCGTAATAAAGGGAATTAAGAGAGAATGTAATAGGTTATGTTATATGTAAGGTGTTTTGAAACAAATCGACAAGTTGGTTTCGTGGTGTAGTTGGTTATCACGTCAGTCTAACACACTGAAGGTCTCCGGTTCGAACCCGGGCGAAGCCATATGTTTATTTTTTGATTTCTTGCATTCATACTGATTTACTTCTATTCTATTGCATTTAATATGCACTATTACATTAAATAAAAACAACTCAAAATTTAACTATTCTTTTTTTTTTTTGGCAAGTTAACTATTCTTTAAAAAATACATAATATGAATTGATTTTTTGTAAGGAACGTAATATGAATTAATTTGTTTTTTGAAGGAGTAATGTGAATTAAATTTAAAAGTTTATATTTTACTATATAATACAATAAAATATAGGGAAAAATACACCCACTTCCCTTGAGTTTTCTTTAAATAACATAAACACCCCTCTAATTTTAAAATAGACAATGATCTCCCTTAAATTTTCAATAAACAAACAAATACCTCCTTTCCCTTTTAATACTGTTATCTTTCCGTTAAAATACAAACAAACATGAAGTTGAAGTCCTCACACTGCATTAGAAGCATAGAAGGCAGTTTTTTTTCCTAACCAACGCATAGAATGCAGTTTAAACAAAGAAAAGAAAAACTAAAACGCATAAAAAAAACAAACTTTGCATGTTGATAAGATTAACTACAAGCCCATTTTATTTTATTTTTGGTTTGATGCTTAATAAATCCCTAGCTGGGTTGGAAGTTTCTGGTGTGCTTAGAAAAAAAGGGGTTAGATGGACTTCAAATTTGATATTTTTTGTGAAAGTTGATGTTGATATTTACCTGAATTTAAAAATAAAATGAGAATGAATATCAGGGCAAGGAAAAATATCGAAGATAAGATATATTAATTTTGAGGGAAGGTACACGTATTAGCTTTCTGGTGTTAAGACTAATTAGTATAAACCTAAAACAAGTTGAAGAGGAATACATTGTCACCAAACAACTGCTTGTTGCCATCTATGAAGAATTTGGATTAATAATGTTAGGCTTACTTCTTTAAAAAAATAATGTCAGGCTTAATTGATTGCAGCTGGGCTTGTTCAAAAAAATTGATTGCAGCAAGGCTATCTAAGCTTCTTCTTTGGATTAAGCAGATAGTTAACGGAGTTAAATAAAGGGGAGGTTAATGTAATATTGAAACTAAAGGGAAGGTGTGTGCCATTTAGCCAAATTTAGAGGAGGTCGTTGTAATTTTCCCTAAAATATATATTATGACAATATATGTTATAATATTATCATCTATTAGCATTTTCAAGAGCTATTAAGGTTGTTGAGTGTCATTCAAAGTATTTGGGGCTGACTGCTTTTGTTGGTAGGTCTAAGAAACAAGTTTTTAATTTTGTCCAAGATAGGGTGTGGAAGAACCCGAAAGGTTGGAAAGAAAAGTTTTTATCAACTGCTGAGAGAGATATTTTGATCAAATTAGTGGTTCAAGCTATTCCTACATATGTGATGAGTTGTTTTCTACCTCCGATGGGTTTATGTGAGCATATTGAAAGTATGATTAGTAAGTTCCGGTGGGGTAGCAAACAAGGTGAACGTAAAATTCATTAGATTAAATGGGAGACATTATGTAAGGAAAAAAGAAAGGTGGAATAGGCTTTCAAATATTTCATGCGTTTAACCTTGCAATGTTGTCTAAACAAGGTTGGCGTATTATGCACAACGACGATTTATTGATCTCACAATGTTTGAATGAAAAGTATTTTTCTATAGGCAATTTCTTGAAAGCTTAACTAGTTACTGCCCAAGTTATACATTGAGAAGTATTTTGCAAGCACGAGTGAATGTTATTGAGAAAGATGGTATTTAGAGAGTATGAGACGGTCGTCTAATTAATGTATGGGCAGATAATTGGCTTCCTTATCAAAATGGGCACAAGATTTGGTCCCCTAAACCCCTTAATTGTGATATTATGTTTGTCTCATATCCATTCACCATGATATTCGATGTTGGAGTGCTCCTTAAATTAATGAAAGTTTTCTCCCTTTTGAGGCTCAACAAATTCTTCGATTGTCAATTTCTTTCTCTTAATTGCAAGATGAATTTGTGTGGGGTGTTTCACAATCAACTACTTTTTCTGTGAAAAGTTCATACCATTTCTTAAAAGCAGGGCGTGAAGCAGATGGTTCACATAGCTCAACGCATGACAATTATCACCAAGTGTGGAAATGGAAAATAAAAAGTATTTCAAGACACGTCTACTTTTCTTTGGAGGATTCTACATGAAAAACTACCAGTAAATTTTTTTTTTTTAAAAGGGAATAAGTAGCGATCCATTGTGTGTTCTTTGTGGGGGAACATAATGAGGCAATTTCACACCTCTTTGTGGAGTGTCATAGGTCAAAGCATTTAGATGTGGTATTTAATTCGCATAATTCCAGGTACATTCCTTTTAATAGGTGGTTGGAGGATAATATCATTGATGTCGACGAGGATATTATAGTCCATATTTTGGCCTTGTGTTATAAGATATGGTGTGCTAGAAAAAAGAAATGTTTTGAGGGGATTGATGTTGATGTGGTTGCCACTATTCAAAAGGCACAAAGATCGATTGTGAATTTTAAGAGTGTTGGTACAGTGTTGGTGGAGACACTAAGTGGAGATCCAATTTTGCAAATATCTGATGTTCATTGGACACATCCTTTTAGTGGTTTCTATAAGCTTAATGTTGATGCAACATGTCTGATAGAGGGTGATAAGTGGGGTATTTGTGTTGTGGTGAGAGATAATGAAGTTGTTGTCATTGGTGCTAGTTCCTGGCAAGTCTTTTCATTACCAGATTCAGAGGCTGCGGAAGCTTTAGCTATGCGAAAGGGTTTGGAATTTGCAAAAGACATGTGTTTTTTTGAATCTTATAGCATAATCAGATGCTCGAATGTGGTTTTAGCGTTGAATGCACACCAACAATCTCCCAACTATGTTGGCTCTATTATTCGAGATTGTATTAGCTTTAAGGGTAACTTTCTTAGTTTAAATTTTCTGCATGTTAGGCGTGAAGCCAACCAAACTGCTCATTATTTGGCTAAATATGCTCTTAAGAATTTAGATTGCATGTGGATTGAAGAAACTCCGTCTTATATTTCTGCAATTTTGGCATTTGATTTATTGCCAGACTTTCATTAATAAAATTGTATTCAACGTTAAAAAAAACAAACTATAAGCTCAATCTCTAAAAAAAAAAAAAAAAGAGCTATAAGCTTAATCTTTCAAAAAAAAAGAAAAGAGAGCAATAAGCTCAAAAATATTACATTATGAGTTTTTTCCACTTTTTAACGATTGAATTTTAGTGAATTTCTTTTTATCTTATTGTTGCTTTATTTATATTTCAAACGATTTCCTTTAAAAAAAATGAAACGATTAAGAGATCTAAGAAAAAATCAAGCAGATTTTTTTATATCCACCTTGATTGTGAAATTTATATATAATAAGGTTGTTTATGTAATTTTTGTTTCAAGTATTAGTGTTATATGTAACGGATAATTTACATATATTTGTTGAATTGGATGTTTAATTACTTGATTGTTATATTTACGCAAGAACAATTTTATCAAATCACATGTGTTCAAAGTCTCACATTTGATGAGATATGGTTTGAAAACATGATTGTAAATTGAAAATATCTCTCACCATGCAAGTCAATTTTGTGACCTAACGTGTGATTTTGCCTTAAGAATTATATGATTAAAATAAAACATCATAAATATTTTTATTTTAATTTTGATAAACTATCAGCAAAGAAGAAGCCCAGATAACAATCGAGGTTTTACATAAATACATTGTCAGAAAAAATGGTCTTTGACAGTGACAAATGTCATTGAGAAAAATACAAAGATGTTGCAAAATGTGTTTTTCCATCGAAAAAGTGTTGTAGCATGTCATTGGTATAAATATTGTTGTGGAAATCTTTACAACGACTTTGGATGTTGCTGTCAAAACTAATGTTTTTACAATAACAAATGTTGTTGCCTTGTTTAACGCATCAAATGACTATGGTTGTTGCGATAAAGTGATTTTGCCAAAAGCTAGAGTTTTTGCAATACGTTGTTTTTTGTCAGCCATATAAATTGTTGTTGTATCTTTGATACTCAATAACAAAAGTAGTTAGCATGAGTTACTTATCTCGACAACTTACGTTGTTTAATAAAAATGTGATTATATCTTTTTTAATTTTCTTTTTTAAAATTAGTATCAATTAATTTTTATAATTTAAACAACATTTTTCAAATAAGAAACTCATACTTTTGGTACACATTACGATTGTGCCTAGTTTCCATTGCCATTTTGTATATTTGGCTCTCTTAAAACTTCTCTCTTTCAATTGTAGTACTTGTAGAAGCAGCTAAGAGGTGAATATGAGAAATCTTATTTTTATTCTATCCTTCTCAGCCAAACCAAATCTTAATATTAGACTACTTCAGATCTTTTTTTAGTGAGATATTGACAAGTGTCACATCATAAGACAACATACTAAAAAATATCACTTCTCAAAGCTCTTTTCATTTTGCCATTTTCAGCGTAGGACATGCCAGCACATCAACAACGATTTCAAAAATAAAATTGGGTCATTATCAATATCTCAGCTCGGCCCAATAAAATATCCAAGCCCAGTATCCAATCTCAATCAGGTTAAACATAAAAGAAACAATCAGAATAAGAATTAGGTTATAAGAATCAAACATAATCAATTTCTTCTTTGCCCAAACTGGAAAAACGTTGACATTTCAAGATTCCTTTTTCCTCCCTTTTCCCTTCTTTGTGAATGCCAAATCGAATTTGAAACATAGACTGACTTGTTGTAGCCTATTTGATTCTTTCTTTTCTCTCTAAACATGGAGAAGGCATGCTTTCGTTTTGCCTACGAGTATACCATAACCCTAAATCAATACAACCCCATTTTCAAACCCTAGCATCTTTCTGATTCATAATATCATAATCATTTTCTCATTGAATGCAATAACCAGAATCAAAATATTCAACTCATCTCCCAACACATATTAGTTTATGAATGTGGCAATTTTAACACAGCTGGTGATATTCGACCCCTACCTCCAATGTAAGTCTGGATTTTGAAATTCAAACTCAAATGATGTTATGTATTTCTTTAATTTAATTTAATGATGTTTTGTTTACATTGGTTCAATCCCAGCTGTCTAATTTTCTAATAAATTTAATCATAATCTTAGTTCTTTAGGGTTCTATAAATACTGAGTTTTTCTCAAGAGTTATCCATTGCAATATGAGAACTGCTTTCTTATTTTCAAAAGCGTTTTTAAAAATCCAATCTCAGAATTCGATTGCAATCAAACTTGTTTGCTTAAATTTTCAAACTCTTTTCAAAATGACAAACATTTTTCAAAGAATTTATGAAATAAACTCATCTAAGTCAAGTTGGAGACTTAAAGCTAAGGTTATTAGGCTCTGGACAGTTAGTGATTTCAACAGAAACACACTACCATTTTTTTGTAGAAATAGTCCTTGTCATACCCCAAATTTTGACCACTTTTCTATGTTTTTACCCATTTTATTTGTATTTTTAAAGTCGGGAATTTTCGTTGTTTCATACGAAATTTCGACAGAAAGATATTTTAAAATACCTCATTTCGGTGGCATAAGTTATTATGCATAAGTCATTTCCTTATGCATCATGCATAAGCACTTCACAACCATCATATTTTCTCACCATCACACTCTCACAATCTGATCACAACCATCAGATTTCCTCACCATCACACTCTCACAATCTGATCCCAACCATCAGATCTCCTCACCACCAGCCAGCCACCACCGTCTCTCTCTCTCTCTCTCTCTCTCTCTCTCTCTCTCTCTCTCTCTCTCTCTCTCTCTCTCTCTCTCTCTCTCTCTCTCTTCCTTCTCACCACCGCAAGGTATGCAATTTGTTTTTTTCCTCAATTTCTTATTTGATTTGTTCTTTCTCAAT
>Ga0315915_1009199_pt1 | contig 11307 bp, 13 predicted proteins | sample MpolbnodulesMG_FD_207738 | JGI IMG/M metagenome (GOLD analysis project Ga0315915, IMG submission 207738) | Medicago polymorpha root nodule microbial communities from Los Angeles, California, United States - branched nodules | ecosystem: Host-associated > Plants > Roots > Nodule | place: USA... | reverse complement strand
TGTCATAATCTCCATCAAAATCAGCTAATCAAAAGAGGGCCAAAAGTTAGGGGGGGGTCAAAATATCCATTTTTTTAAAGGGGGCCAAAATCGCAACTTTTTGAAACATAGGGGGTGAAAAGTGGATTTAAGCCTAATCTTTATTATAGAAAAATTTGTTGTTTAAAGTTATAATTGAGATAATGAAAAAGTAGGCTAAATTAATCCAATGGTCCCTCAACTAATTCTCAGTTTTCATTTTGGTCTCATAAGTCTTAAAATCATCAATTTGGTCCCTCAACTTTTGCTACGTTATTCAATTTGGTCCCTGACTGTTAACTTTATCCCCAAATGTCTATGGTGGACCAACCTTAAGAGTGGTCCACCATAGATCCTATTAATTATTTTAATTTAAATCGTTTGATCCTTTTTATTAAAAGAGAACCATTAGATCACACATGTCTATTTTATCTTACGGTGAGTCATTAACATCTAATTAATTTTCTCTTTCTTCATCTTCTACATCACTCTTGTTCATCATCTTCAACATAATCTTCATCAACACCATCATTTATTCCAGATCCCTCCAAACCCACTCATCCTCTCCAAACCCACCACTAAACCATTGTCTGTTTCTTCTCTCACGGAATCAAAAACTTTGTAGAAATGAAACAATAAACCCAGAACAAACGCAAAAATGAAACAACATAATCTTTTCTCAACAATTGTCCTCTTCTTCCCTCATCATCTTCATACATTCAGCGTGAAAGAGAAATGTTCAATTAAGCAACTTTTTATGGAATCCGCGTATACAAGGTTAAATTTAGAAAGCTTATGTAAACTTGTATTTTAACAAACCTTGTATTTCGATTGATTCACCGTGAACCAGCAACAAACCTTGTATTTCAACAAATCTCAATCTGAATCAGAAGAGGATTTCTTAAACCCTCCAAATCGCTAAGCTTGCTCATAACAAGAACGTTGGCGATCTCGTTTTGAACTTTGGCGATGTCGTCGTTGCCGGATCTGCACCTGCTGGTGGTGGTGGTGGAACCACAACAGTAGCTGAAACTGTCGTCATGGAAAAGAACGAGGAAGCCAAGGAAGAACAGTGGGAAAAAAGAAGAAAGAAAAGAAAAGTTCTTTTTAATTGATGTGATGTTGTCTGTGATTAATGGGTCGATTTGGGTTGATTTGAAGTGTGCTCTTTTAATTGATGTGATGTTGTTGTTGATGAACATATAGTGGGAAAAAGAAGAAAGAAAAGAAAGTTTTGTGTTAATGAAGTAAAGCGGGAGAAAAGGAATTGATTTAGACGGGATCTGATGCCAATTCTAGTAATAAGAAAGATGGTGATGATGATGATGATGTGGTGGTAGTGGATGTTTCTGGATTTTCCTGGAATTTTGTTTATGAATGTTGGTGAAAGTGATATGAATATGATGAGGAAGAGTGAGGAAGAAGATAAAGAAAGGGATAAATAATTAGGTGTTGACATACCACATTAAATACAATGGACATTCAATCGAATGGCTAAAATCAAATCAAAAAACGGCACAGTTACTTATTTGACGGAAATGACGTTTTTGAAATTTGTTTCATAAGTTGAGGGACCAAATTGTTTATTTTAAGACTTATGAGACCAAAATAAAAACTGGGAATTAGTTGAGGGACCATTGGATTAATTTAGCCTGAAAAAGTAAGTATAGATACACTCATCTAGTTTGTTACACTTTTTAAATGATAGAGAAAAAAAATGGACATTTGTGTTTGTTACACTTTTATTTTAATATTTAAATTTATTCTGATCTATTTGTTACATGTGTTATTTGTATTAAAAATTGAGGACATTTTTGAAAAGAGAAAAAGATAGCTCAAAACTGTTGAAAGGGATTATTTTCTTTATATATAGTATAAATATGATGAATTCCTCTGTTGACCTTTCATGTTTTTAACATGTACTCCACACATGTAACAAAACTTTCGCTATGTTTGATAAAAAAATGACAAATAGTTTGACAAAAGCGGTCTTTTATCAAATGCTTGCAAGAAACTAAGCTTTCGAGTTGTGATGTGTCAGTGTGCTCAGCGGTGTGGAGAAATTCGAGTCATGCTTTCTTTTTTTGTCCCTCAGTGGGGGCATCAGGGGGCTATTGACAGTGTGGGATAGTACAGAAGTGGAGGTGTGGTCTTCTGTGATTCAGGAGCACATGCTTATTATTCATGGCAGGTTTATCCGGACGAATGAGGAGTTTCATTTGTTTAATGTTTATGCTCCATGTGATTTGCAAGGAAAACAACAATTACGGGCCTCTTTGATGGCGTGATTGCATATGTTAAGGGGGCTAAAGGTGTGTGTGCGTGCGGAGACTTTAATGCAGTTAGAAGTGTGGATGAAAGACGGTCTGTTAGGGGGAGTGGAAGTGTGCATGACAACCCCTCTTTTAATCATTTTATTGATGAAAATGTGTTGATTGATTTACCTTTATGCGGGCGCAGATACACATGGTTCAAGGGTGATGGCCTATCTATGAGTAGAATAGATCGATTTTTGTTGTCCGAAGAATGGTGCATTCAATGGCCTAATTGTTTTCAGGTTGCCCTTCTTAGGGTCTTGTCTGATCATTGCTCGTTACAGTTGTCTGTTGATGAGGATAATTGGGAACTGCGTCCTTCGCGTATGTTGAAGTGTTGGCAAGATATGTCGAGGTACACACAATTTGTGTGTTATAAGTGGAAGTCGTTTCAGCTAGATGGGTGGGCCGATTATGTGGCTAAAGAGAAGTTGAAATTAATTAAGGCGACTTTAAAGGAGTGGCACTATCTGCATGCTAAAAATATTCCAGCTAGACTTGATTCTCTAAAAATTTGTTTATCTAAGTATGATGAAAAAGGGGAGGACGCAGGGTTGTCACCTGAAGAAATAGCGGATATGAGGAGTGTTACGCATGAGATTTTTTCTGTGTCTCGTGTTAACACTAGTATTAGTTGGCAGCAATCGCGGTTATCTCCCTTATGGTAATTGGTTCTTTGGTTGAAGGGGTTCAGCCAATTTGGAATGCGGTTTTTACTCATTTTCGAGATCATTATGCATCTCAGGCATCGAACAGACCATGTGTTGAAAATTTGCCATTTAAAACTCTTACTTATGTGGAGGGCGAGGGTTTGATAAAACCTTTTTCAGTTGACGAAGTTAAGAACGCGGTTTGGGATTGTGATAGTTGCAAGAGTCCTGGGCCAGATGGGGTTAATTTTGGATTCAATAAGGAGTTTTGGTTCGAATTAAAGAAGGATGTGATGCGCTTCCTGACTGAGTTTCACAGGAACGAAAAATTGACAAGAGGTATAAACACTAATTTTATTGCACTTATTCCTAAAGTTGATAGTCCTCAACATTTAAATGAGTATCGACCTATTTCATCGGTTGGTTATTTGTACAAAATTTTGGCAAAAGTGTTAGCAAATAGATTGAGAGTGGTTGTGGGAAGTGTCAGTTCAGAGACTCATAGTGCTTTTGTGAAAAATAGACAAATCCTGCATGGAATCCTTATAGCTAATGAGGTAGTAGATGAGACTTGTAAGTCGAAAAAGGAGCTTATGCCTTTTAAAGTGAACTTTGAAAAAGCGTATGATTCGGTCGATTGGGGGTATTTGGATGCAGTGATGTGTAAAATGGGTTTTCCGGTTTTGTGGAGGAAATGGATAAAAGAATGTGTTTCTACAACAACTGCTTCAGTCCTCGTTAATGGAAGTCTGACAGACGAGTTTCCTCTTCAGAGAGGTCTGCGTCAAGGGGATCCGCTTTCCCCTTTCCTTTTTCTTTTGGCCACAGAGGGATTGAATGTAATGATGAAATCGATGGTAGCTCATAATCTTTTTAATGGTTTTGGTGTTGGATCGAAAAACTCAGTTGTGGTGTCTCATTTGCAGTTCGCAGACGATACGTTGTTACTAGGTGATAAGAGTTGGGCCAACGTGCGTGCCTTGCGTGCGGTCATGTCTTTGTTTGCTGCTATGTCTAGTTTGAAAGTGAACTTCCATACAATTTTATTGGTTAGTGTTAATATCTCGGATTCCTGGTTGTATGAGACGTCTTTTATTCTGAATTGTAGGGTGGGAAAGGTGTCGTTTGTGTACTTGGGCCTCTCTATTGGAGGTGACCCTCGGAGATTGATGTTTTGGGAGCCTGTTGTGGATACCATAAAATCTAGACTGTCGGGATGGAAGAGTCACTTTCTCTCTTTTAGGGGCCGTTTGGTTCTTCTCAAGTCCGTTCTGACCTCTCTGCATGTCTACGCTCTTTCCTTTTTCAAAGCTCCATCAGGTATTCTCTCTTCCCTTGAATCTATTTTTAAAAATTCTATTTTTTGGGGGGTTGGATCGCTTGGAATAAAATTTGTTTACAAAAGGAGCATGGGGGTTTGGGGGTGAGGGAGTTTAATCTTGCGTTGTTGGGTAAATGGTGTTGGAGGTTGTTGATTGATAGAGGTGGCTTATGGTATAGGGTGTTGGTAGCTAGGTATGGTGAGGTGGATGGGAGGTTGGAGGTTGGGGGTCGGAGTGTTTCTCTTGGTGGAGGGAGGTAGCGAAGATTAGGGACGGTGTAGGTGGTTTAGAGGGCGGTTGGTTTTCATAAAGGGTGTCGAGGAAGGTAGGGGATGGAACGAATACTTTATTTTGGTATGATATGTGGTTAGGTGATGTTCCTTTGTGCAGGAGGTTTAGTAACCTTTTTTATCTTGCGGTCGATAAGGTGTGTTCGGTGGCTTCTATGTTCTCTCAGGTTGAGAGGAAGGGGGTGAGGCGTGGAGATGGAGGAGAAGGTGCGGGTTTGGGAGGAGGAGATGGAGGCGGAGTGTATGCGTTTACTTAACAATATTATTTTGCAGCCTAGTGTTTTCTGACAGGTGGATTTGGCAACCTGACATTAAGGGGGTTATTCGGTGCGCGGAGCGTATCAACTACTCACTTCTCAGGTTACTCCTATTGTTGACATTACCCAAGATCTCATCTGGCATAAGCAGGTATCCATTTTAGCTTGGCGTTTGTTGTGAGACAGGTTGCCGACAAAGGAAAATTTATTGAACCGTGGCATCATATCGGTTGAGGCGAACATGTGTGTGGCGGGTTGTGGCATTGCCGAGTCTGCAGCACATTTGTTTCTTCACTGTGACATTTTCGGATCTTTGTGGCAGCAGGTCAGATTCTGGATTGGTGTCTCAGGCACAGAACCACTTAGTATCTGAGATCATTTCTTCCAGTTTACTCATTGTCTAGGTGGTTCAAAGGCGAGACGTTCTTTTCTTCAACTTTTATGGCTTCTTACCATTTGGCTAGTTTGGAACGAACGTAATAACATGTTCTTCAATAATGTCCAAACTGTCATTATAACTCTTATGGAAAAAGTGAAGCATAATTCTTACCGGTGGTTGAAGGCGAATAACACCTCTTTTGTTTATGGTTCTTAAAGATGGTGGTCGGACCCTTTGTTATGCTTGGGTTTCGACTGACCGTGTTTTTGTACATATCTTGACTAACTGATTGTATTTTGGAGCGGCCTTTTTAGTACACATTGTGATAAAGAGGTTTCACCGTCGTAGTAATATATTCCATTTTTGATTCTTAAAAAAACAAAAAGTTAGTTTATTGCGGATGACTGATAAGATAGTACATAGTTGATTGAATTTGTAATGTTTATTAAAATTAGCGGTTGAACTAACTTATAAATTTAAAGTTTCATAAAAGTGATATATTTAATTTTTTTTTTTCAATTAAGATTACACGAGTAAAATTGAGATAAATAGATATTTTTCAATTAAGGTTGAACTAGTTTCACCAAAATATATTTTTACATTATATCACATTTTTCAGTAAAAGGATGTTTTTTTATTGGTTTAAAAAATTAAGAATGATACGTTTTGAGTCTAAAACAGAGTATATATATTCTTTAATAAAGACATGCATTCAATGCATGTTTGATGTGTTTTTTTTTTAATGCATGCATACATTTGAATTTACACTGCTGCTATTCGTTATTTTAAATCATTAATTATACGTATGATGTAATTTTTTTCTTAAAAATAATGTTTATCTATCTATCTAAAATAAACTTGAGACTATTTTAGGCTAGAGTTATGATTATGTGGCACCTCTAGATTAACATATTTGTAAACTAAATTTGAGTTTATCTTAAGTTAGAATTTTGATGACGTGGCAGCTTAAAAAAAGCTTCACACTTACACTTACAACTCAAATGGTAGATGGATTAAAGGGTACGCTCGTAAAATTGAAAGATGTGATGCGTTTTTTGCTGAAATTTGGGAATATGTACTTGGGAATGCAACTTGCTTGGAGATAGGGTTTACACTACGTTCAAGTTGAAAGCGACTCAAAAACTCTGGTTGACATGGTCACAGGGAAAGTCAAGATCAATGGTAATATGCCCACCTTAGTATGTCGTATTCAGGAGCTCTTAAAGTTGAATTGACAGGTAAGTTTCAATCATATCTAACGAGAAAGAAATATGAGTGTTGGGTGTTAGCCCTCTTTTATTACAAAAAAAAAAACAATATATTTATAATTGATGTTCTTTAAAAACACCATTTTGCTAGAAATAAAAGGAAAATATTTTTATCTTTATATTTTGTAAAATAATAGATCACAGTTAAATATTTTTGGTCTGTATGTACATTTTAACTTTTCATTTTAATTCTCCTAATAAAAATCTTTGACTTTTTATCCTTTAAAAGTTTTCCATACATACTTTTGATCCCTGTCTTAAAGTCAGATCATGTTTACCCTTGAATGGTTTACAAGTAGGGGTGAATGGTGGGCATATTATATGCCATTGACATGAATATGGAATTCCAAATTAAAATTTAATAAGATGGTTATGTAAAGTTTTATAAAGTATTTGTGATTTCAATGTTTTTGCTTGGTTGCTAAGAAAATGCCTCAAGGTATGTTTTGAATTGTTTGTATTAGCTTTCTCTTTCACTCTGAAAGATGTACAGGTTGTTTTTGCTGTTTGGCTAATAAGGTTGTTTAACTAGTTTACCGGTTTGTTTGTTTTTTTTCTGTTCCTAAGGTTTATGTTTATTTTTAGAATTATTATTTTTTTTTTTTACAAGATTTTTAGAATTATTGTTGTGCATAAACAAATATATTATACATTTAAAAATTAAACCAAAACTTGTTGCAATATTTTATTTTTTTAGAAACATTGTTGCAAATTTAGCAGAATCTGTGTCTTGTTATTTCCCTATCTGATTCCTTTTTGTTTATTGTTGATTAAACTGAAATCTTTTAAAGGAAATTTTCTATGCTTTAAATATGTAGAAATCTCTCTGGTTTAGTATCATATTAAAACACATTTTCTCTTTTGATTTTACAGATTCTGTTTTGTATTAGAGAAGAAGATAAACAAAGAGTGATAAAACAAAAGTCATGTGCAACGGTTCGAATAGAAAACCTTGTCAAACTGGTTTGATTAGGGAAAATGAATGTCAAAGACAACAAGAACTTCATCATAAGATTTCAGCTTTGCTTGAGTTTTCAGCCAAAGATGATGTAATGGCGTTCACAAATGCTGTTGAAAATGATGATCATGATGTTGATGAGGTAGGGTTATGGTATGGAAGGAAGGTTGGATCAAATGAAATGGGATATGAAGAGAGGACACCTCTTATGGTTGCTGCTTTGTTTGGAAGCAAGGGTGTGTTATCTTATATTCTCGGAACCGGTTGTGTTGATGTTAATCGAGCATGCGGCACAGATAGGGCTACCGCTCTTCATTGTGCTGTTTCTGGTTGTTCTGCTGCTTCTGCCGAGGTTGTTAAGCTTTTGCTTGATGCATCTGCAGATATTAGTTCCGCTGATGCAAATGGTAACAGGTGCATCGACTTGATTGTCTCGGTTTCTAATAGTGTCTTCGGTTCAAGGAAGAGGATACTACAAGGTATACTTGAAGGTATAGATGATGTTGATGATGGCGACAGCGATTTCCTTAAGGAAATAGGTATTAAGGAAATAGGTTTCCAAATGGTGGAGCAGCAACAAGATGTAGGTACATCTCGAACTGAGAAGAAAGATTATCCCATTGATCCATCCCTACCTGACATAAAGAATGGAATATTTAGTACAGATGAATTTAGGATGTTTACATTCAAAGTGAAGACTTGTTCAATGGCTTATTCTCATGATTGGACTGAGTGCCCCTTTGTTCATCCTGGGGAGAATGCAAGGCGCCGTGATCCGAGGAAATATCTTTACACATGCGTCCCTTGCCCCGAGTTTCGGAAGGGATCATGCAACAAAGGAGATGCTTGTGAATATGCACATGGTATTTTTGAATGCTGGCTTCATCCTGCTCAATACAGAACAAGGCTTTGCAAGGATGAAACCAGATGCACGAGAAGGGTTTGCTTTTTCGCTCACAAGCCAGAGGAGCTTCGACCGTTGTATGCTTCTACCGGTTCTGCTCTACCTTCACCTACATCATATTAAAATTCACCAAGTGCTTCTTCAATGGATTCTTTCACATTGAGGTCTCCGTCTTCTTTGATACAATCTGTGTCGACGCCACCTTTGACTCCATCTGCAGCATCATCGCCTACGGCTGGAACCATGTGGCAGACTCAGATTCAGCTTCATGCTGCAGTCCCTACCCTTCAGATGCCGAGAAGCAGATTTAAAACTGCAATGAATGCTAGAAATAATGCTGAATTTCTGGAACTTGAAAATCGCCTTACAGGTCTTGGATCTCCTTCAAATAGGCTTGCAGGAGTGAATCCTACTAACCTTGAAAACATTTTCGGGTCATCAATACAATCTCCGACATCAATACAAGTGCATCAGAACACAAACCAGCAACTTTGGGGCAATCCCTTTGATCTTACCAATTCAAATGTGATTGGATCATCGCAATTTAGAGTTGATGCCTTTTCGAAGCGGAGCCAAAGCTTTATTGAGCGCAGCAGCGTGGGGAGCTTTAATTCCGAGCTTCCTTCTGCTAGCTCAGTTGCCATGGAACCTTCTGCCTTCTCTGGTTGGGGCTCTCCTGATGGAAAATTAGACTGGTCCATCCGCGGCGATGAACTCAATAAAATGAGGAAATCTTATTCTTTCGGCTTTCGAAACAGAAGTAGGACTTCAACAATGGCCGCTGCATTAAGTGTCGATGATCCAGATGTATTTTTACGCCATGAATCTTGGGTTAATTCACTTGTGAGTGATGGTCCAACAATGGAATTTGATCAACATTGAGTTGAAGATCAACTGCAATGCTATAATCTGGATGCGCTTCCGTCTTGGACAGAGCAATTATGCATGGAGCATGAGCAGATGGTGGTGTAAATCTAATGTTAACTCTGACATTGGATCCTCTGTGCATCTGTAGACTAGTTTATTTAATGCAAAAGTTGGACAGAATGCAAGTATTTTGCATCATAACAACTTATTACTACTATTAGGGTATAGTATATGATTCCATTTTCTTCTTCCTAAATCTTTGCTTTGTTATTAGTTATGTTCAAATTGAGTTGTAACTATCCAGCAACCAAGAGAACTGAGATTAATGTAATGAAAAATTGATGAATGCAGATGCTAATAATTATACAAATTCCAATTTTAAATTCCACAGTTCCTGTTTTTGGCTTTCATTATCATATGTCACTTTTAATTTGAGTCATGCATATGCATACAATGTTTAAGATGGTCCAATCCAGTTAAAAATTACATGTTTGCTTGCAAGTGTAGGACACGTGTGGTGTGTCTTCCTTCATATTTTAGCTTGATGCCGTTGATATTCTTGCATGATCTTGCTTAATGTTTTGGCATAATCTGATATACATGTTTTTTTTTTATATCAGATTGTTATATTATAAATAGATGATAAAAGGTTCAAAGCAATAAGAACAGGTGAGTTTTGATACTCATATGGAAGGGAAATCAACATCAACAATGCAATCTTTGTTGTGAATTGTTCTGTGTTCAAAGTTGGAGGCTTTTTCAATATTAAAACGGAACCTAAAATGTTAAATGAGGAAACAGTCCTTGAAGCTTAAAGATGTCAAACTGAGTTATCACTTGAACATGCTTCTGAGGATGTCATGAAAAGTAGCACAAATGTGAAGGTTGTTGCAAAGAAAAGGAACATTTCTGAATAAAAGAAAGCTAGTTCAAACCAAAAGTAGTGATTCCAATGAGAAAGTAACTAGCAAGATAATGAAACGTGTAAGAGAGGTGCCACGGTCCTATCTTGATCTGAATATGCCTCTAGAGGAAGTTGAGGAGGAAATTGATTATGATGATTGTGAAAATGAAACTTTAGTTCAAAACTATGAAGCATGGTTAAATGATATCCTTCATCAAATTGACGGCAAAAATGGTTTTTAAGAAAGTCGGTCGATATTGATTTACTTGTCGAGCAAGTAATAGAATGCATTGACAAACATGATCAAATTGATGGGAAAAATGGTTTTTAGGCAATTCAATTTTGATTTACCTGTTGAGCAAGTAATAGAATGCATTGACAAACATTTTCAAACATTTGGATCAGAATTTGTGCTAGAAATTGATTACGAGGTCATGTCACAGATACTTGCAATAAAAAATCAGTAGAGGAATGAATATATACATGAGTATGCCTTCAGCTAGAATAAATTTTGATTACTTTTCTTAAAATGCAGCAAATTACAAGACAAATAAATTAACATAAAGAGGACAAAAAAGGGACACGAAAAGGTTGTTATTATAATTGACGTGAAAAAGAAAAGGGCAGGCCATGGAAAAACATGAAATACCGTAGAAACTCTTTAAATTAATACTCGGTAAATTAATAAACTCTCTAAAATAATAAATTTGTCCGGTCCCGACTTGGACCAATGTAAAAAATTGAAAAACTCGATAAAATAATAAGATAATAATTTTTTGGGAGATCCCTTTATAATTTTCTGTCCCAAGAAAATCATAAATTAATAATTCATAGAAACTGAAAAAAATATATTACACTCTATTGAAATATGATTCAATAGTTGTCTGTTTTCCTTTAAAGTTCAAGTCTGTTTGGAGCTCATCTCTAACTTTTCTTATTGCATCCAATAGCTCAGGTGTTGTATTTTTGTATTGTATTTTTCCAATGCATATGAACACAGTAGTTAGTAATTTACGTTGAGTCCCAAGGTTCGCTGCAACGTAATTCTAAGAGGCATAGACTAATTTGCCTTTTTGTTTGGTATGTATTGTATAATTACTTAAACACTCTTTAAATTAATAATTATTAATTTATCGATAAATTAATAACTCTCTAAATTAATAAATTTCTCCGAT
>Ga0315915_1009198_pt1 | contig 11309 bp, 8 predicted proteins | sample MpolbnodulesMG_FD_207738 | JGI IMG/M metagenome (GOLD analysis project Ga0315915, IMG submission 207738) | Medicago polymorpha root nodule microbial communities from Los Angeles, California, United States - branched nodules | ecosystem: Host-associated > Plants > Roots > Nodule | place: USA... | reverse complement strand
GTGAACAAATGTAAATGTTCTCAATTTTATTTTTAACAAATAAGATCCATTGATTAAATCCAACGGTATTTCCTTCGTGCTCCACCGGTGAGGGACTTAATTGACCCCTCACCCTAGAATCCACCATAAAAAATAGTTTCTCTTAGTAGATTATGATATTTCTAAGGTTACAAGTACAAATGATTGATGTTTTTTTGTTGTTGACTTTTCACAGATGCCACTAAAGCAATTCCTTTTAATATTTTAATAAAAAGAAATAATTTGTGTTGTTGTTTTCCTTTTTTGTTTAAGAGTAGTGATAAATAGACACCTCACCTTTTGAAAACCCCCCATTTAAGGTGGTACATTTTTGTTGTCTTATACCAAAACAAAAAACATAAAGAAAATAAAAACAAACATTCATATGTCATATCACATCTCCCCTAACCTCCCTCTCTGCTCTTTCATCTCTAGTCCCTCTGCACCCCCTTTGCCACGTCTCCATGGACCTAGATGTGATATATTGTACCTCGTCTCTTTTGTGTTTCACTATCTTTTGACACCATTCTCTCTGATCGCTCCCTCACTCTTGTCGTCTTTGGGTTTCCATTATTTTCACCATCTCCGGTCTCTTTCACTCCCCTTGTTCTCTTCATCGTCGTTGCTCACGAAAACGAAGAGAGGAGAGACTACAACAACTTCGTTAAGGTCTCTTCATCTTTTTTTTTGTCATTTGTTTTGTTATTATTTTATTTCTTTATTAGTAAAAAAATAAAGCTGCCACATGTGCCGGTGTTTAAGTGGCAGAGGCCTGGAATAGGTGTCTATCATTTACTCTATCCGATCCTATTTATAAGAAATATTTGACTTTTTTAATTCATTGTATAAATGATGTATTTAGTCTATATTATAGACAAGATACATTAATTACACAATGAATCTAAAAAGTCAATTTTTTCTTATAATTATGACCAAAGTATTACTCTCTGTATAATCATCAATTTTGTTATTTTAGGATGTTAGATATTTGAGGCCAACTAACCCGAGAGTAATTGATTAAGATTTTAAGAGATAATGTTGGGTAAAAAAGTTTTAATGATTTTAAAATACTCTCTCCGTCTCTATATCTAAGCACTCGTTTGACTTTATTTTTGTCCTTAAATGTAAATCCTTTTTCAAATTACTAGATGCATTTATTATTTTTTTTCCTAAACATACCCATAATTAATACTATTAACTTGTCTTGAAATATGAATAGTCAAATTTAATACACATACAAACAAATGATAATTTGGTAATATTAACACACAAAACAGACACATTAATTACACTGACAACTTTTCTTAAGAAATGTGAAAAAAAACAAAGGGGATTTATATATAGAGACGGAGGAAGTACTATGTAGAAATGTATTGATTTTATGATTTTCTTTTTAAAACTTCTTATAATCATGATTTTAAGTTTAGATTTTATTAGATTTATAACACAAATTTTTTAAATTTTAAAATACTTTATAGATTTATAAGATTTGAAAGGATTCTATAATATTTTTGCAAATATATAAAGTTACAAGACTGAATGAAGAAAAATAATAATAAGTATATTATAAGGTTTTGATCATGAAAAATAAAACTGATACAAGTTTTGAATCTTTTATCAACAAATAAACTTTAGCTTCATATGTCATCCTAAAGTATTATTTCTCCATGTATACAAAGTTATACCAGTTGATCTATAAGTTATCATCATCTGTTCATGTTTTTTGATTGAGATTTTAAAAGACTATTTTGTATAAAGAAATCTTGAAAGTTTTAAAAGATATTGTAAGAATTTAATGACTTGACAAAAATTTGGTTTAATAGAAGAAGTTAGACTCTCAATGTGACAAAAAATAGTTTAAATTCCGGCTAAGAGTTGTGCTTATATTAGTATATAACACATTTAAATAGGACTTATTCTAGTGGAGGATATCTATGAGAAATATAATAATATTAACAACAGCAAAAATAATAATGACTTGTAAGATTTTTTAAAAGACTTTTATAATAAAAAATTTACTATTTTTATTTCAGCGAATTTATATCATAAGAATTTAGAGAATTTGAAATAATATAGAGTTTGTAAAGTTTCAAACACTTCTTTGAATTTTTAACAAACATTCAAAGTTATAAGCGTCAATGCAAACAAATGTTGCTAGATATTTGTGCAAAAAATAAGAAGTAAAAAATATAATGTTTTTTTATGTGATTGTGCATGAGAGAGTAGAACATTTGAGAAAGAAGAGAGATGAGAGATATATAGATGCATAAAAATATAACAAAAATGAAAGAGAAAATGGGAGAAATAAATAATATATAAAGACATTAAAGAAATAGAAATTTGAAGAATTGAGGGAGGCCAGAAGAAAAATGTCAAAATATAAAAGAAATAAGAATCCACTAAAATCTCACTAAAAGTCCATTAAAATTGCAATTTCTAAACAATTCATCGAAATTAAAAACTCTTTTGAACCCACGAGAAAATATTTTGTAAGTTGTAAACAGTTTTGTTTAAATATCCCAAGATTTTTATACTCAAATCTATATTTTTTAATTGGATATCATCAGACTTATTTAATTTAATTTAATAGAAGTCTTCTTTTTTGACAAATAATAGAAGTCTTCTAATATTCATTATAATAGTTAATGGATAAGCTTGCATAAATTAGGCTTAAAGTTAATTGCATGAGTTAGTTTATGATTGATGCTTACAATGACATCAAAAGATGTCAACAAAACCTAGTATTTGTATATCTGTGATTTATTTTATTCCGATGGATAAGAATGAAATAAAATTAATCAGCCTTCGTAATGTGTTTGAACAAGTCTTTGACAAATGGCAAAGTTTAAGTAGATTAATTCCATCGAATCAGCTTATATGTTTGTCATTAGCAGAAGTTGAATTATCATAGCCATTATCCATCAATACAAAATGAGTAGCTAACAGTAATCCGTCAACAAACAATGTGCAACATTGGAGATTTTCTTGACTGCAAAAAAAAAAAAAAACGCTTGGAAATGCGAAAAGTTAGTGAAAATAAACTCATTTTTTTTCATAGACAACAATGTTATTGGAATAAAACAAAATGGACTCCAATTAAGTTGACAAAAATGGATGTGGTACTTTGTTACTCCCTCCGTCCGAAATCATCTGAGCCACAAGCTCATTTAACACATTAAAAAAAATGTATAAATGAACGAGAGAGAAAAATGATTTTAAATGCTTTTGTTAAGTATTGGTGGATTCTCCAGTATCATAAATACAAAGTGGAATATATTGAATTGGAAATGATGAAAGTTGTATTAATTAGAGTTATAAAGGGAAAAAAGTAATTAATATTGTATTGAAAAGTAAAATGACTTAGTTATTTTGGGACACTTTTTTTTTTGTAAATGACTTAGTTATTATGGGAAGGAGGGAGTACTAGACTAACAACAACCGATGTGTTTGTACTTCAACGATAAGAGAGCAAATATATAAACTTCTAGGGAGCTTCAAACCAAGGTTGAGACCCCAAAGCTCGGTAGAGATAACAATAGAGGTTCTTAAATTTCAATGAAATCATTTAATCAACAACCTGCGAAGTCTCTAATTAACGCACCAAAAGCAGTTGATTATCAACAGTTCAATGAGATCTGTCAATAACAAGCTTCAAACAATTATCACGAGGAGGTTTCCAAGAAATGTGAAATTCTTTCTTTGGATTTTCAAAGTAAGAATTAGAGTTAATGGTACGAGTTGTATTAATGATGAACAAAACTATCCAATATATTGTGGAGATTTGTACTAAGATATGATTTGCCATAAAATATAAGTAGGTTCCGGTCTTTCCAAAGAAAGTCGGCCAATGCATACTGGTGCCACCAATATCCGTTGTAGTGAGATTCTAATGAAGCCATTCATAAAGACCAAAAACTGAAAAATCTTGCCAAGTGTTTCTCATCAATGAAAGGATCCTAAAAACCCCTAATCGGCTCACAGTCACAAAGAAGATGCATGCTTGTTTCATCTAGATCCCCACAATGAATGCAAGATGCATCGTTAATCATGTATCTCATACGTCTTTCATCAGTAGTAAGAAGACGACCATGACATAATTTCCAAAGATGAGATTTAATTCTTTGAAGGCCATGCCAAATCACACCAAGTCAAAGAGGGCATCAATGTTAGTAGTGGTAACAAATTGTTGAAAAGGAACTCGTAAGCGGATTTAATAGAGAAAGTTCCATTATTAGATAAACAGAAATGATAAATAAACACATTTTTTTACACAAATATGCCATTAGGGACAATCTCGTAATTTTCACTAAAATGCAGGGGTACAATTGAGTTTCTCTCTCATCGTCCTCTTCTTTCTTTATCGTTCTCTCTAAACACGGTTTAGAGACCTTCCCACCACCATCGCTGGTTGTCCTCATCAGTCACCGTTCGACCATTCTAATCCACCACCGAATCCTAACTCCATCTTCTCCAACTCTTCCATCATCATCACTGGTGAAGGAGATCAGACCAGAGAGTACCCTAGTGAAAAAGGAGCAATTACCACCACCACCTCACACCAGTCAATACCATCTTGCTTCAATCCATCGTGACCTCCTCTTCTCCCTCATGCCGACCACGCCTTCATCGTCCTCTCATCGGTCCTCACCCCTCTCTCGGCCGCTGCGTTGTTGTGCTTATGTTGTTTCAGATCTATGTTTGGATTCGTTTTTGCTGACAAAATCGATCGGAGAGGAGAACAACAGTGGTCGCCAGTGGAGAGTTGTGGAGGGGTGAGAATCTTTAACGGTTGTGGTGTAGGTTATGAGAGAGAAACAAACAATGGAGAAGTGAGGGAAGATAAAGTAACATGGAAACAAAAAAAAGAAAAAGAAAAAGAAAAATAAAAGAAAAATACCCGTATAAACATACAGTGTCTTTATTATGTCACATTATCATTGTTGTTAGATAAAACCCACAACTTGAGAACTCAGGAGTGAATTATATGGACTAAGGAGGACGGATACGATATAATTAGATATATAATTAGATGCACATTAAAAAAAATGAGAAATACTAACTTATGTCTTTAAACTTCTTAAAAATAGAATTATTATCTTAAAACTTGTGTATTCAATGTTATAAAATTTTAATAATTTACATTTTCAATACAAAATTTATTTCTTATTTATTTTTTTAATTCCTATCCTAAGTTTTTTTTTATCCATCATAAGATACAAGTTAATATAACCTTTAAAAAAATATGATAGGATGCGTAATATTATATATCATAAAATAGTTTTATGAGGACGTGTAATGTGTATAGAAGATTAAATCATTACTTTTATTTTGATCACATCACTCATCACATTTTCTATATTTTCTCTATGCTTTTATTCTTCTCTATCTTTGAACGTAATCTGATCTTCATATAACCATAGATCTTCAAGAACCCAATTCAACTGGAAAACGGCGTACATACGCGTGTCGTTCACTGAAATTCATGCCAATTCCCATTTCATCACAACTAGCTTTTTAGGTGTGCGTTCAACATTGGGAGGTTTACAATTGGTTTATTGTTTGATGAATTTGACAAATTCAGGTCCAAAGTCAATTTTTTAGTTGAATTCAGATTCTGGGTCATGGAAATTTTACATCATGGGTATAAAATAATTTGATTTGATAAGTGATGAATTTGATAAATTGAGGTTCAAGATATAGTTTTTAGTTGAATTCAGATTCTGGGTCATTGAAATTTTTGGGTTTTATATTTTGGGATAAAGTAGTTTGGTTTGGTATGTGATGAATTTGATAAATTGAGGCTCAAGATCAAGTTTTTAGTTAAATTCAGATTCTGGGTCTGTGGAATTTTTGTGTTTTACATTGTTGGTATAAAGTAGTTTAGCTTGGTATGTGATGAATTTGATAAATTGAGGTTCAAGATCAAGTTTTTAGTTGAATTCATATTCTGGGTTAGTTTGGTTTGGTTTTTTGTGTTGAATATGGGTGCTAATTTTTCCTCATGTGTATGTGATGGGGATGGGGATTGTAGTTCCATAAGACCAAGGCTTGGGGATATACCAGAGAGTTGTGTGGCATTGGTTTTGATGTATTTGGATCCACCGGATATATGTAAGCTAGCACGATTGAATAGGGCGTTTCGTGATGCTTCTTTTGCCGATTTTGTTTGGGAATCAAAGTTGCCTTTGAATTACGAGTTTATCATGGGGAAAGCTTTGGAGGATGATACTACTAGTTCTGGTGCTGAATTAGGGAAGAGGGATATTTATGCAAGACTTTGCAAGCCTAATTTGTTTGACAATGGAACCAAGGTAACAATTTTGGCTCATTAATTTCATTTCTCAAATCTGCTACGATGACTTTTATTTTGTGTATAGAAGGGTTTTGAATTCTCCCAAGCAGCTTCACCATTCGGATCCTTGGCAGTATTGGAAAAAACCTCAGTTCCACGTTGATAAGAGATTAAGTTTGAAAAGAGCTTAAAAATAGAGATATGTTTCACCATACAAAGCCGATTTTGCAAGAATAAGTTAGATCCTTTAATTAATATTGTGTGCATCATTCTCAAGTTGTTATTTCCACTTTGCATTTATGATAACGAGAATAAACCAACCAAAATCCACCCAATATTATAGCTTAATAAGTAGCTTGTGCGGTCACTACAGAGAATCCAAAGTGAAATAGAAACCCATTAATATCATGAATTCAAGAAATACATGCTTTATACACATAAAAACTTAGTAACGTGGAAAGAAAAGTATAGGATCTCCCTTTTATTAAGTTATGACATGATTTTCAACTTCTTAATGTTTATATGTCAAAAATCTTACTTTGGTTTAGGAAATTTGGCTAGATAAGAGGTCTGGTGGGGTTTGTTTGTCAATTTCCTCCAAAGCGTTAAGGATTACAGGGATAGATGATCGCAGATATTGGAATCACATTTCAACTGAAGAGTCAAGGTGAGGTTATTGCAATTGAAATTATGTTACTTGTGCCATTATAGAACTTGCTATGCCCTGACTCATTGTTATGCTTTGTTTTCATCTTTATGAATGGAAATACTAAACATTGCTTGCCGAAATTTTTATTCTTTTTGCCCTTTGATTGATTGATTCCACTGTATTGGACTCACTTTCTAGCTCTGTTAGTTACGAAGATTGAAGAATGGAATCTTCACACTTTTCAAACTCTTTACAAAGGTTATGACTCAATACCAACCCTCATGTGGATACGGATTGCATGTGTTCATAATTCCCCACAGTTACACAATAGGGAGAATCATCACCATTCATGCTAGATTGGACGACTTTTATTCTAAATATGACAAATCAATCTCCCTACGACCCCAAGGAATCCATCTCCCTCTCTTGTGTCTAGAGTCAGAAGACACTCAACCTAACTTGGTCTTTAATTGACCATGTTAAGGAACTATTTGAACCCAAATGCATCTTTCCTTGTAATATGTGTGGCAAAAAAATTCTATCGTTTTAGTCGTCACGGACTATTTTTCCCAGTTGGCTCAGTGTATGTTATCAAATTGATTTTTCCATGTGTCAAATGTGATTTTATTGAAAATATGTGTGTTTGGTTATCGTAAGTCAAAATTGTTTTTGCCTCTAGATGTCAATATGATTAGTAGTAGTTATAAAGTAGTTTTTGTCTTGAATTGAAAAATTTAAGTTTAGATTTACACCAAGCTTGTGTTCGACATAAAACCATCCAAACGTAAATCATTTCAATTCAAACTCAACCATGTCACATCAATTTTTTTTCAAAATCACATTTGTCAAATGTTCATCAAACAGGGTCAGTTTTAGGATTTTGTCACCTTTTGCTAGAGCACACATGATACCAGGGGCTTCTTAATTCCACGATCCTGATTTCATTTTTTGGAAAAGTTTTATTATAACACATTTATTATTTATGTGTTGTGGGTGTATAACAATATGGTGTCCCTAAAAAAAAAAACAAAAACAATATGGTGGAACTTGATTAGAGTATATTCTTGTTTGTGTGTAAATAGGTTCCATACAGTTGCTTATCTTCATCAAATTTGGTGGCTTGAAGTGGAAGGAGATATTGATTTTCAATTTCCAGTAGGGACATACAGTGTGTACTTCAGACTTCACCTTGGCAGGTCATCCAAGAAGCTCGGACGACGAGTTTGCAAGACCGAGCACATCCATGGCTGGGATATAAAACCTGCAAAGTTTCAGCTGACGACTTCTGATGGTCAAATCGCTGTATCCCATACTCATTTGGATAATCCAGGGCACTGGATCCTCTACCATGTAGGAAACTTTGTTTCTAAGAATTCGAATGATTTGATGAAGATCAAGTTTTCATTGTCTCAAATCGATTGCACTCATACAAAGGGTGGTTTGTGTGTTGACTCTGTGCTTATATGCAATAGTAGCGATGTAAAAAAAGAAGTGTAAATTGTTTTGTAGGTAGGAAAACGTGAGTCACCTGAGTTGACTTAGTGATGTTTGGTATCATGGCGAGTCACCGTGATATCAGTAAATCCACCATGCTACCAAACACGCACTTAGCAATTTTGGTCGCATAGGGGGAGTCCTGCAGGAGTAATACCTTAAAATATATCCCACAAAAAGCTTCCCAAGATAGATGTTTGGTTTCTTTGATAACATAATGTTTCTAGTCAGAATCAATGTGTGACTTGTGTATTTATTGTTTTGTTGATATTGAGAATTGATTGTTGTGCATTCTCAAAGAATGGAATGGTTGGTGTACTCTATTACTTCAGCTGGTTTGCATGGTTAGTTTATTTTTGGGAAGATGCTAATAATATTATTTTTGACACAAATGTATTGTTGATGGAAACATACCAAGAATAACTAAAAGTAACTCTGCAAAAAACAGAAACATATGAATTAATTACTCACAGGGATAATATTTTGGGTTGTTTTTAATATAGTCAAGCAATTATGGGTACTCTTGCATTATCAATTCCTTATTCCAATTAGCAATTATGGGTACTTCATAGTAATCACGTGGAATTGTTTGTGGAATGCTGAATTTGGATCAAAGCAATTATATGGTCAACATAGTTATAACATTTCTTACAATTTCATAAATGAAACTTAAAGAAGAGATATTAAATGGAAGTGAAACAGAAGAACCAATAACATGACTATAAAAAAATTTCTCAAAACAACTCATAAAATGGACATACGTGTTCACAAAGTAGTAATTTGAACATGGCCATAAAAGACCAAAACAAAAAGTTAGGGAAAAATGTATCTTGTGACTAAGACAACATATGCAAGTACTTGAAGTTTTATCCTTAAAGTCTAAATAGTAATCTAACGCTTTTTATCATTGGACATGACCATAAACATATCCCTCCAATGAAGATCCATACACTTTTTCAAGGGTTTTGCATGGATATCATATGAAATATCTCCAAACTTTTCAAGAACAGCCACACATTTACAAAGATATTATAAATCTGATGTTACGTGTAGAGAAGTAGCATCTATTACACTTTTATCCATAACCTCTACGAAGCTTTTGCTAGCTAGGGTTGTTAATTCACATGCTGCAAGTGGATCTCCCTTTGATGTGATGTCGATACTTTTTTGGATTTATGACCTTTAACTTGAAAGTTTCCTTTCCAATATTACATGTGATCCCTTCCATGTATGTCATCATAAGAACTATCACTATTATGATTCAAAATAGCATATAATGAATTCCACTTGGCATAACATAATTGGTTGAAGCAAATGAACATGTGGTCTGTGATCCTAAGACAAAGGAAAGTTTGATTGTGCATAAATAGGAAAATGATGATCAATAACGGTTGTAAAGAATATTGATAAAGTCTCTTCTCTCTCTTTTTTCAAGGACCAAACATAAATGTCATATGAAATATCTCCGATCTTTTCAAGAATAGTCACACACCTACTAAGATATCAATACGATGTTACACGTGAATGTCACGACATAACCTGGATTTGGATCCTCTTATTAAAATGTACAACGAGAAAACTAACGAGTGTTATTTTAACAAACTCAGGCAGGCTTTGTTATGACGTGTTTATAATATATATCTTTAATTTGTTAATTAACGGATTGATATTATACATTTTACTCTCTAAAGTAAATTGTTCACTTTTAATAAACCAAATTTAGGAAGATATTGTTCATAAATAGCGGCGTGTTAACACATTTTTAAGCAGTGAAAACTATGGATACAATTTTTTGCATAAAATTATATGATAACCTTTCCATTAAAAGATTTTAGATATCAAATATATGTGATGGTTTTGCTTGTAATCACTGTATATAAAAATCATTTTTTACATGCACCCAAACCTATAATTTTTTTTGTCTGTCAGAATATTTAGAATTGATAATGATGTTTCTGTTGATTTTGATCCGTTCGTTTCCTTTGTGAAGGATTTTCAGTCAAGAATGCAAATTTTAATTAGATGTAAGAATTCGGGTGACCTTTATCGAATAACCACATGACCAAATACAACAACATTACCACCACCCACTTTTGTCGCTTCATCCAATAAGTTATGACATAGTCGCTTAGAACATCTAGGAACTCCTATCTTAAGTTCACTTCATCGAAACAAATTTCTGCTATGCAATAAGTTTGAAATGATTTTTTCTGTCATTCTTGCCCACTTGGAAAATAAATAAAACTACCTTTTCATGATTATATGCCTTCTACTCTATTACCGTTTATAAAATAGAGTATTAGTTACACGCAAGAACCCAATTTTATTTTCGAGATACTTTTGATTTTTTCGGATGATAATTGTTAGTAATAAAACTTACAAATGATTGATTGGACGGTTGCTTCACCTTACCACTACCAGACCTGAAATTGAGTTTTCCACTCAACAACTAAGTCAATTCACGGCTTCTCCTGAAGATAGAGATCACAAAGCTGCACTTATGGTACTTAGATATCTCAAGAGATAACCAATACATGGTTTGTTCTTTCCCAAATCCTATGACTTACAACTCTATGTTTTTACCGATGATGATTGGGGAGGGTGCGTAGAAACACGAAGATCTATTTCAGGATATTGTTTTTTATCGGTCAATCTCTAGAATCTTGGAAATCTAAGAAACAACAAACAATGTCTTATTCATCATCAAAAGCAGAGTATATGGCCTTAGATATCACTACTGGTGGATTTGAATGATTGTCACGAGAGTACAAAACATCTTTACAATGATTGTTATCGGTGGCGTATCCAGGACCTCGGATCAGGGGTGCGAAGTAATTAACTTCCTCTTTTTTTTTT
>Ga0315915_1009193_pt1 | contig 11312 bp, 5 predicted proteins | sample MpolbnodulesMG_FD_207738 | JGI IMG/M metagenome (GOLD analysis project Ga0315915, IMG submission 207738) | Medicago polymorpha root nodule microbial communities from Los Angeles, California, United States - branched nodules | ecosystem: Host-associated > Plants > Roots > Nodule | place: USA... | reverse complement strand
TCTATCTATCTATCTCTCTCTCTCTCTCTCTCTCTCTCTCTCTCTCTCTCTCTCTCTCTCTCTCTCTCTCCCTCTCTCCCTCCCTCCCTCCCCCCCTCCCCCCCTAGCTTTGCCTCTCAACTGTAACAAATGAGCTCTTGACCTAATTTTCACAAAGTCTATTCTCTTATATACTCTAACACCACTATTCTATTAATTACCGAAGTTACTACTATTTCATTAAAAAAAACTCTCCATACCCATACCCAAAAGTACTAGAATACCCTTCATCCTAAAATTACCAAATTACCCTCCCTCCTCAAATTACCAAACTACCCTTATTTTCTCTAAAACTCAATTAATCCACAAGTATAACACACCAAACAATTAAATAATAAATAACGCAATTAAATAAATAAATTCCTAAAATTGGGTTGTTACATTTATAAGAACTTTGACAAGGTAGTAGAATTTATAATTACACTGAGGTTTGCAAGCTCTAATTAAGAACAATCTGACACCTTATCAGAGTTTGACAACTTTATCAATTAAGCACTTAATTTTTATTTTTTTAATAATCTTGCATAAAAAAAACTATGTTCTTTAACTTCTGTATTAGGCTTAATGTTCAAATTACTCTATCCTCTCTCCCCCTTTGTCAACAACAAAAATCAATAGTAAAAAAAAAACTTAGTAAACTCAAATTAACAAAGATACAATCTTAAAATGACATACATTCTTCAGTAATCTGGGAAATTACACTTTTAAAAACCTAAAAACAAAACTAGCAAACAATAAACAAAACAAGCAAACAAAGAACTTAAGAAAATGAAACTAGATCCTAGAAATTGAACACAATAGTTGATTAATCATTAAAACCTACGCTAACTTGTCTTTGAAGTTGTGAGGTCTTCAGCTTTTTCTTGTTCTTCAAATGCATATAGCGAAGCATTCACAACTGAGAATCCGGAGATGTAGTTTAAGCAACCATCATATTTTGTCAAGAGATTTTTCCCATTTTTGATTAATTGAACCCTTACACATTTACGAATGGCTGAGTTGCGCTGCTTAAACTTGATTCCCATAATAGATGACATATTCTCTATTTTATGATCTTTAGTATCATTTAGAGCATCTTGCGTTGTACACTGGTCTTCAATATCACACTTACCCATAGTTGATATTTTGTTGGGATCTTTGCTGACAACTTCCATAACTTCTTTTTTGATCAACCAAATACTTATGGGTTCATTGTTTTGTATTTAAGTTTCACTAACAGTTCTAAGAAGACTAGTTTGTTTATTAGAAAACATGTTTGAAAAGTAATTTGAATCTTCTTTGCTAAAAAGGGAATTATCCGTTTCTTTCCTCGTTCCTCATGTCCTTTACACGTAGAGAAAAGAAGACAAAATAGTTGCTCTTCCGAATGCAATGAAAGAGACAGCTCACAAAATAAGACAAAAGCTTACGTGGATTATGGGTCCCTCAAATCCACGTAGCCTAGTCAACTTCTGTGTTTAATGCCCTTCACATAGTCTATGGAGATCACTCCCCAGCTTCTGTGAGACTTCTTTCTACTAGGACATTGACTTCTGGTTGACCTTCCAATAGATCTTCCACCATAGTTATCTAAGCTTCCCAATTCCTTTTTAATGATCTTCCAATAGATCTTCCTGCACACTTGAACATATGTTTGTATACAAATTGTTCTTCAATACTTTGTTACCATCAACCCAAGAGAAGTTGTATGAAATATCCTTGTTTCAACAGAGGGGATGTTAAGGGAGTGTAGTACTTTACTTTGTAATTTTTCCCTACAACATAATTGTACAAATCATTGGCAGTGGAGGCTTGATCCTACCAGTGGTTATTCGGTTCGAGGTGTGTATCAGTTGCTGTCTACTCAGGAGGTGCATAACTCTAATGTTACTTCATATTTAATTTGACACAAACAGGTTTCCTTAGAGGTTTCTATTCTTGCTTGGAGTCTTCTTCGAAATAGGTTTCCGTCAAAGGATAATTTGGTGGCGCACAACATTATATCTCACGAGTCACAACTTTGCGTGTCCGGATGTGGAGGTGTCGAGACTGTCTAACATTTGGTTCTTTCTTGTCCTTGATTTGTTACTCTGTAGGGTTTGGTTCGGTCGTGGCTCGACATATCCGTGGCTGATCCGTTTCTTTTACAAGATCAATTCATTCAGCTTGTTTGGTCTTCTAGTGGTTCGCTAGTTCGTCGTTCTTTTCTGCAGCTTGTTTGACTTTGTGGCGTGTGAGTATTATAGAATGAAAGAAACAATAAAATTTTCATGAACAAGTAATATACCATTCACCAGCTATTAGATAAACTTACGGAACAAAACGTCTGGGTTTGTAAGTTTTCTTTCACATGCCTTTCTATCTCTCGTGTTGCATGCTGATGTTTCCTTTTGGTCAAAACGTGATTTTCCTTTTTGCTATATTGCTTTGCGCCCCCTTTTATATTTTCTTTTTGACAAAACCTCTCCTTTTATACAAAACATCATCTCTCTTTGTGGGTCGGGGGTAGTCATTGGTTGCTTTTATTCTTGGCAAACAAAATTTTCCTTTTCAAATGTTCTCTTTTCCTTTTTATTACCACTAACTAATACTAAATAATATTAATAACGCACTAGTCGACTTTGTAAATCAAAAACAACGTTTTTGACAGTATAATTCTTTTTCTTTATTCAATACGCGACTTTAATCGAAATTATTCAATACACGACTTTAATCTAGATTATTCAATACGCGACTTTAATCGAAATTATTCAATGCGCGACTTTATTTAAAGTACCATAATGTCAACCAAAATGAACCAAAATGCGCGCGACATATAAAAAAATACATAAAAAAATATCCAAAACAATTAGACATTACAAGCCATTACATTCAATCATCTTCCTCGTCACACAAGTCATTTGGGTTGTCCTCGACAGTCCCTGAGGACCTGCTTTTGGTTGAGGACCAAAATAGCATGTCCTCCTGCTCCTCCTCAACCTGGAATGATTGTACGCCGGCACATTCGAACCCTCTTTTTTACAGAACCATCACATTCGATTTTGTGCCATGTCATAGGCGATTTTGCTTTCTTCTTCTCATCACCCTCATTTTTGTTCAACTGAACATCACCCTGATTCTGATTCTGAGACATATCTACATAAACAAATCGGTGATCAAAACCTAAACTAATCCTAATAATTCTATCACAAATTCATAACAACAACAATTCATAAAAAAAACCTAAACTAATCCTAGCAATTCTACAACAATTCATCAAAACCTAAACTAATCGTAAAAATTCGACCACAATTTCCTAACAATTCTACAGCAATATTATATTCAACTCTAATCTAACATCAAATCATAAAATCAACAAAACCTAATTATATGATAATTTAACCAAAAAAACCTAACAATTCAATCACAAAACAGCAATGCAATAGGATGATAACAACATACTTGATTTCGTGCTTGAAATTGGCTTGGAATGGCTTAACCTTGTCAAAAAATCGCACATATGGAACCCAAAACCGCAACAATGAAGTTTTGAAAATTCCTATGCTTGTTCTGTTCTTATAACAGACCATCAGCAGTTAACTGCCAAAGAAACCTCGGTAGTTAACTGCCGCCGGTTCCCTTCATCGATAGTTAACTGTTGTCGAGGCATTTAAGTCTTCTATCGATGTTTTTCAGCACTTTACATTTTGTGAACTGCAAATTTCGTGTCGGGTAGCCATTGGTTGGGTCCAGTGGCCCACTTGTTTATTTCATGCTTTCGAAATGATGCCAACGTGCTTTTTATCTTGGTAAACAAAGTTGTCCTTTTTAAATGTTCTCTTTTCCTTTTTATTTACCACTAACTAAAACTAAATTATATTAATAACGCATTAGTAGATTATGTAAATCAAAAACAACATTTTTTTATTGTATGCTTCTTTTTCTTTCTCTTTTGTGAGCCACCGACGTCTAAAACCAGGGGCGGAGACATAAGGGGGCCTTTAGAGGCCATTGTCCTCCCACATTTTTATTAAATTTATTTTTATATTATAAAGAAACTATATTAAAATGTTTCATAAAATATCTATAGGTCTACTAACTTACATCCATCATAAAACATTAAGGTGCAAGTTAGCAATCTGCACCCATCTAAAATTATTAAGGTGTAAATTAGCAACATATACCCGCTTGATTATTTACACTTGTTTTTATAAATTTTATCAAATTGTTTGCACCCACCTCACTAATTCAAATATTACTTCCTTAAAAATTTGTCTCACATAATACTATTACCTATAAAGTTGGACACAATTTTCTTGTTTTATTTTTTCGGGATTCCTATTTTACAAACCACTAAATTATTTTTTATGGACTAAGTTAATACGCTACTACTGGGAAAAAAAGTCATTACCTTTCTTTCGAAAAAAAAATTAAATATTTTTCTTTGAGAGCAACAACGTTACAACAGGGAAAGGGGAAATTAAAGGCCTGTTTGTTACAGATTAAAATAAAAGTGATTTTGATATGAAATAATTTAGAGATTATTTTTTAGAGATTCTTTAAAAAATCAGAATCTATTTTTTGTTTGTTTACCATGTCAAAAATCACTTTTTAAAAAAAAAGTGATTTTTAGTTTGTTTGGATACAACTTTCTAAAAGTGATTTTTTATTATAAAATTACCATAAAAGACACAATTTTTTTCTTCCAAATATAACATGTTTGTCCAAAAAAATTACTTTTTTATGTATGAAAACAAGTATGTTAATTAAAAAATGCATTTATGTTGTAAAAATAACATACTATCTACGTATTTGTTACATTAAAAAAATTTACACAAAAAACATGATAATGGAAAGAGAAACAGAAAAAACATGATAATGGAAAGAGAAACAGAAAAAACATCCAAAATAGACAAAAACAACACAAAAAATATGATAATGGAAAGAGAAATAGAAAAAATATATATACAGGTTCAATTATAAATGAATCAAAAAGATAATAGAATTGCTAACCTTCACAACTTAGATGATCTACAGCAAAAAATAAAAGAGGGAACTCACTTGTTTAGAGAATAGAAAGAAGAATAACGATTAGGCTGTGAAAAAAGGAAGATTAGTCTTTGTATATATAGCAAAACAAGGATATGATTGTAATTTTAGTAACAAATTTCTCTCTCCTCTAAAAATAATCTATTAAAAAAAAGCTGCTCATAACAGCTTCTCATTTGAAGCAGTTTTTAGATTTTTTTTAGATTCTGATTTTTATGAAAATCTGGAACAAACAGATGCAATATTAAAAAAAGTGATTATTTTTTTAAAAAAAAGTGATTTTCTTATAAAAAAAAGCTGTAACAAACGGGCCCTAAAACACTCAAGATTATTGGTGTTCGTCAAAAACGGTTATTTTCTTTTTTAATGAATGTTAAATGAATTTTACATAACTATAACCTTTTATTTCAAGTGACTTGAACAAAGGAGTTTGATTTATTTGTAAAAGACGAGTGGATGCAACTTACTAACTTGCACTTTAGTGTTTTAAGGTGGATGTAAGTTAGCAGCTCTCAATATCTATTATGTTATGGTCCCTTGATTAATCTAATTATAATATTTACCATATTACTAGATTAATTAGCAATTAATATCAATAGTTTAAAATATTTATACTTCATATTGTTTTAAATTATCTCATATTTCAGAAAATATATTGATATAGTCGTTTTCACAACACATTTTAAATGGAATGTACCTTAATGATATAACTTTGCAAAATAAAAGACTCTTGTGAGAAAAATCTCATGTCTCTCACACACATATACAATTTTTCTATTTAGTTAATTTTCGTTTTCTTTTTGTGTTAACCATCTAATTCTCGAGGTAAAGGGGTCATGGTGATCCGAAGTTCGACCGGAGGTAATTAAAGTCTAGTCAAGAATTGTTTTATTTGAAAATCGAACTCAAATTCTTTCGAACAATTTGTCATTTGCTAAAAACATATTTAACGATGGAACATAAGCATTACTATATTTACATTTTTTTTACAAGAGTATTTTTGTTTTCTCTCTTTCTAATTTTTACTCATTGGGAACTTTAATATAGTCATATGTATTGGCTTATTTGGCTTGTGTACTTTTGCGTTAAATGCTATTAATATGGATGTTGTGAGTTTGTTCGTTGAATTGACCACTTTGTGTTTAAAAAATTTGTATTGTATTGATTTACTCTATCAATTTGAATGAATGATATCGTTTATTTTTAGTCAAAAAGATTAAAAAACAACAATTTATTCAAATTGACTATAAATAAAATACTAAACTAGTAGAAATTGGGTAAAAACTTAATTAAAAATACTCTAAAAATATGTTATGATAGACTGTCATCAAAGTTTCACCGGAATCTATGAGTGGAATGATTGCATCTTTTCGTGCTAAACGTATACACTTCTAGAGTGTTCTATTGGTTTTGTCGATTGTTGGATCAAAGGGTATGATTTTTAGGGATGTTCAAAATCAAACCGATCCAAATTAAAACCGCAAACCGAGCCAAAAAAATAAAAAATTGCACAAAACCAAATATTATTGGATGTGTTTAGATGACATTTTGTAAAGAGCACTTGGATTAGATCAGATTTTGGATTGATTTTTCAAAAGTGAATCAAACCGAACCGAACCAAACTGCATACATATATTTTAATACATATTTCCATTTTTATAAGTATAACATATTTTATTAAGCTATTAATTTTATTTATTTTTAAATCTTTTAATACTACGTGTGAGTTTAATTTAATCAATTTTGTTTCGATGTCATATGTATCAAAGATAATTAATCTTTGTTATTTCATACTATTATATATATTTTTTTTATAAATCATATGTTATATTTTATATCAAACATATTATGTATCATACTTCTATAAGATTATTATTAATAAAAAAATTTACAATTTGTAATTTGGATATTCAAACCTGAATATCCAAATTTACAATTAACCTGAATCAAATTGAATCAGATCGATTTTTTAAAATTAAACATCCAAAATGGAACCATACCACATATAATTCTCTTTAAATCGGATGAATTTTTGCCTCAAAACCGATCTAAATTACCAGACCCCGTACACCTTTGATTCTTGCACATGCACCACGCATGAAACAAAACTCAAATGCTACTTCGCAGAGTTTGCTATGAAGGGTGAGTAGTACTATATTTTTTTTTCTTCCGATTTTAAGGATAAAAAAATAAAACAAACTTGAAAGATAAAAACTAACCAACCTAAAAACTACTACCTAAAAAGATGAAATATTTTTTTATTTATTTTAGAATAAGTTAATATTAATCTTAAAATCCTAGGCTGTCAAAAACTTGACGACAAATTTGGCAACTGCATCAAACTATAACAAGTAATAAAATAGTATGTTATCGTTTTTGTTGTCATCTAAGCAATTCACTATACCTATTTAAACTAAGAAGGCAATTAAAGGGGTTGAACTTTTGAATTGCATGCTCAATGCGATTAGTAGTTAGCATAAAAGTAAAGAGTTTATTTTATAAGTTAGACGGCGATTAGGATTCTTTGAATCCTCTATGTCTTCTTTGTTGGAATAATATATGAGTAAAAACCATTATGATAAAAGCACTTGATAACCGATGTGTGGATTATGAAACCATGATTGGTCTATAGAATTACTTATGTGTAACCGTTCTTAACTAGAGTGGTATTAAGTAAATTCTCTAAAACATAAGTCTAACATATTTAAAAACCCTAACTTGTCAAATTAAGATAAATAAACAACTTTCAATTATAGTTCTTGTTCGAATTAAAGCAAGGTAATTCAACCTTTTCCAAAAACCTAGAGATCATACATGATACCCTAGATGCTTCTTTCTGCCTAATGTTCTTCAATGGATACACTTAGAACTTATTTGTACGTAGAGATCCCAAAAGCATTACCATGATCAGAAAAGTTGAAAAATTTGATAAGAACTTAAATCATAACTATATAAAGACTTTGCATTAATGAATTCCAACAAATAAACAAAAATTCATCTTATAACCCTAATCATTGTTTATTTGCTCATGGAAACATAAAACATAAAGAATATAAAAAAGAAAACATACTCAAAGGGGAAGAGATGGCATAAACCCTATCTGCTCCACCTTAAAAATAGCCTTTATCCTCGCCTCATCTTGTTTCTGAATGAATAAAATGCTTGCAATTGGTATATATTATCCTCGCCAAATTATAAGTCACTTTGGGTAAAAAGTTGTCTCAAATTATAAGTCGTTTTACAATACCAATGAAGCACTAATGTTACATTTTCTATTATACCCTTAAATATTTATTAGTCTCTCTTCTTTCAATTATTTAATTTATTAAGGACACTTTTGTAAAACAACTCTTAATATCTCTTTCGTATACAAAATTAACTACATTTCTTAATACGTGTGAAATGGTTAAAACGACTTTTAATTTGAGACGAAGGGAATATAATAATCGCACATTATACATATATATTATTTATAAACTTATATATAAAAAGTAAAAAAATATTCAATAATATATAAAAAAAAAAAAACTAGGCACTATCCTATTATCTTTATCATTAATATGATCTTTATTATTTTATGTAATTTTACCTTGGCCGTCACCACTTTGATTTACCAAGTGGGATGATTTCTGGTCAACTTGACCATAAATCACCTCTCCAAACATGAGAAATGAATACATTAGCTTTCCGCGTACATTGCACATTTTATGACTCAGATTAAGCCTTATAACTCTTCATTGCACCTCTATGATTGCAAATCAACCAAATTCCATGGCTTCCTCTAAAATTTTCTTTTTCTCTATGCTTGTTAGTTTCTTCTATTTTGCCACTATCAAGGCACAAGACCCTCCTGTCTACCTTGTTATCAAAGATTGTTCGACCAACGACAGTACCACAGCCAATAGCACCTTCCAAACTAATCTCATGACCCTCCTCTCTACCTTGTCATCAAAAGCCATAGGTAACACTGAATTCTACAACACCACAGTCACTAGTGTAGATCCCACTGATTCTGTCTATGGATTGTTCATGTGCAGGGGTGACGTCTCCTCTCAAATCTGTCAGGAATGCGTAGTTAATGCAACTCAAAAATTGTCCTTAGACTGCCCTTTATCCAAACAAGCCGTGATTTATTACGACGACTGCCTTGTTCGTTACTCCGATAACTATTTCTTTTCCACCCTTACAAAATCTCCTGGTATTTACATCTTTAACCAATACAACATATCTAACACAGAAAGCTTCATGCATATATTGTTTCCGACGATGAATAAAACTGCAGAGAAAGCAGCAGGACCACTTACTGATGACAAGAACACGAAGTTTGCGACGATAGAAACACAGATTTCTGAATCTCAGAGGCTCTACTGTCTAGCTCAGTGCACACCAGACTTGTCGTTCAATGATTGCAGAACCTGCCTCGGTCGTGCTATTAGGAAACTTTCAGACGTGTATGATGGAAAGCAGGGTGGGAGAAATTTATATCCTAGTTGTAATATTAGATACGAACTATATCCTTTTTATAGGTCTATTAATGCTCCTTCAACAAATGTGCTTGTTCCTCAAACAAACAATTCAAAACAAGAAAAAAGATCTTCACAAGATCCAGTTTATCTTTCTTATAATTGCTCAAGAAACCACAGTACAATCACTAACAATAACTTCAAATTACTTCTCTCTTATTTGTCTTCCAACGCCACAAATGCCAAAAAATTATTCCATTATGCTAAAGTGGAAGAAATGGTGTACGGCCTCTTCATGTGTCGAGGTGACCTTTCCGTTCGCCTCTGTGGTCAATGTGTGAAAAATGCAACGGATCAAATATACTCAAAGTGTCTTTCATGTCCAAAGGGCATAATTTGGTACAGCCACTGCTTGGTTCGCTATTCAGATCAAAATATCCTCTCTAACATCGAAAGAAGTCCTATGTATAGAGATATAAATATCACTTATTCCATCCCAAACCAAACCTGGTTCACTAGTACATTATCAACTCAGTTATCTCAACTTGCGAATGATACAGGGGACAGTGATGAAATGTATAAGACTAATTCATTAAAACTGAATGATAAACAAACCTTGTATAGTCTTGGACAATGTACGCGAGATTTATCTGGTCAGCAATGCGCTTCTTGTCTAAATGATGTGATCACTACATCAATTCCATGGTCAAATTTGAGTAGTGTTGGGGGAAGAATTATATATCCTAGCTGCAATCTGAGGTTTGAATTGTTTCGATTTTACATGGAGGGTGACGAAGCTCAGCCGCATGGAAATGCAGGTAAAGCTTTTGCTCCAGTAGGATTCGATTCAATGTATTGTTTATCGCTACATTTGAATTATGAGATTTATAAGTGTTAATTATTTTGTGCAGAAAAACAGAAAATTGTCTTCATTGTTGTCCCTACAATTATTTCGGTGATGCTATTTTCTATTGGCTACTATTGGCTTAAGAAAAGGGGAAGAAAGAGTCGTAAGACTATTCTTCGAGAAAATTGTAAGTACTGTCTGATTTATATATGACGAAAGGTTCTTCTGATCTTCCAATTTCTTGTAAGATTTAAGAAGTTTAATAACCTAAATTAAAAACTAAATCAAATAAATTGTATTTAGTTGGTGAAGAAAGTGCCACTTTAGAACCACTGCAATTTGATTGGGTGGTAATTGAAGCAGCGACTAACAACTTTTCTAAGGACAATTACATTGGCAAAGGCGGGTTTGGAGAGGTTTACAAGGTGAGAAAATGCAAAAGAAACTTAGTGCTTAGACATTATGGATGATTGAAAAGTGTATTTCTGAAAATGTATTTTAAAAATAGGAAACATTTATGAAAAATTTCAAACCATTGTTTTGGTATTTTCGAAAATGTATTTTCTCTAGTTAGTTATCATTTTCACTCTATCTCAATTGAAGAGGAAAATTCATAACCAAATGTCATTTTTTTGAACAAGGATAACCAAATATCATTGTTTGACAGAAGACGGGTCCTTGTTTTTTATATTCTTGTTTTTTCACAAAAATAACTTTTTAGTATGTTTTAGGGTATCCTTCTTGATGGAAGAGAAGTGGCTATAAAAAGGCTTTCAAAAAGTTCTAATCAAGGTGTAGAAGAGTTCAAGAATGAAGTTTTGTTGATAGCCAAGCTTCAACATAGAAATCTAGTGGCTTTTATTGGTTTTTGCCTTGAAGAACATGAGAAAATACTTATTTATGAATTTGTGCCCAACAAGAGTCTTGATTACTTTCTATTTGGTTAGACACTTTTC
>Ga0315915_1009190_pt1 | contig 11315 bp, 4 predicted proteins | sample MpolbnodulesMG_FD_207738 | JGI IMG/M metagenome (GOLD analysis project Ga0315915, IMG submission 207738) | Medicago polymorpha root nodule microbial communities from Los Angeles, California, United States - branched nodules | ecosystem: Host-associated > Plants > Roots > Nodule | place: USA... | reverse complement strand
CCTTTCCAAAAAAATAGCATCTAATTAGGAACATAATTTTATTTTACTTTAGATAAACATTAAATGCAAAAGTGTGGATGGAAAAATTAGGTTAAAATTAGGTTAAGTATAGCGAGACGGGTTAACATTTATAAGTAAGAGAGTGTGAAGGGAAAATTTATAAGTAAGAGAGTGTGGAGGGAAAAATTAGGTTAAAATTAGCGAGACGGGTTAACATTTATAAGTAAGAGAGTGTGAAGGAAAAAATTAGGTTAAGTATAGCGAGAAGGGTTAACATTTATAAGTAATTGATTTGCAACCTCATTCGGTAAGCAGAAAAACATGAGAAAGATATATTTTACCTTAAATCACTCATGAATTCACAAAAAATAAAACCAAAACTTTGAGCCGCTTTATACTCCCTCCGTCTCAAAATAATTGTCTCTTTATCATTTTTCTCAAAATAAATATCACTTTACAATATCAATGCAACATTTATTATTTTTTCCCCATTATTATACCCTTATTTAATGAATTTTATTCAACTTAACTACTCCAATGACTACAATTAATAAGAGTATTTTAGTAAATTATATTAATAAGAGTATTTTAATAAATTTACTATTGAAATCAACACAATTAATCATTTCCTTAATAATCATGCACAAACTTAAACGCTATGACTATAATTTAGAGACGGAGGGAGTAGTGTTTTATTCCTCTTCCCCAATAATTTTTTGAATTTACTCTCTATTATAATCAGTAATCGAACATAATCATTTATCTTTACCACAAATCTTTAATGGAAAATGCTAAACAGTGCCCTAAAGCATTAGTTAAACAACCAAAATTAAGTAATTTTTATAAAAAGTAGTGTAATTATTACTTAATCAAAAGTCAAAACTTATATTTTCCAGACAAATTTTTTATTTATTGTTTCCTTAACATTACCATGAGGGCACTTGTTAGCAAGACCCATCATTATATTTTCAACAATATCTTCCTTAAAAAAAATAATAATTCAACAATATCTTAACTGCATGTTATATTTAGCAAATATAGACAATACCTCTAAAAGAATAAGGGTTAATAGGTCTTTACCTCCCTGCAATATAGGTCATTTCCAGTTTTCCCCCCTGTAATTTTTTTTTTTGATTTACCCCCATGTAAATAAATTTTGTTTTGGTTTACCCCCTTAATAGGTTAAACAAAAACGAAAACTTCTTGTAAAAATAAAATAAAATTGGTTTTTGTTTGGCCTATTAGGGGAGTAAATCAAAACAATTTTTTTTTACAGGAAAAAAAAATTTACAGGGGAAAAAACCAGAAATGACCTATATTACAGGGGGGTAAAGACCTTTAACCCAAAGAATAATTATGACTTAGGTGGTTGAGGTAGAGGAGTTAATGACTGAATTAATAAGGAGATCTATGGTTCAATGTTCACGTGGAGTAAGGATCCTCTTCATTTTTATAAAAATAAATGGAGAATGTAATTTTGGAGGGTCCTACCATTAGGTGAGTTCTAAAGTCATTAATTATATGTAAAATTTTTTTATGGGTTTTTATCTCTTCAAATGGAACAAATGAAGATGATCTTAACTCGTTTACTTGACGCATACAAACTTATCTTTTTTTTTTTAGAAAGACAACAAATCTCTATCTCTCGTATAAAAGAGGGCAGAGTCCTGGATTTTTTTTTTCAATAAGTTAAAATTTGATTAAAGGCGTAAACGATAGACATGGCAACGGGGCGGGTCGGGGCGGGTTTAAGCATCTCCGTCCCCGCCCCGCCCTCCTCCCCAAACCATATTAGGGGTAAAATTGAACACTCAACCCCGCCTCCAATGAGACAGATCTTCCGGCCTCGCCCCCACCCGCGAAAACTCAATTTTTTTATAAAATATTTAAAAAATGCATATTTTTTCATAGCAACAAAAAACAATAATTATATTAATAATTAAAAATCTAATAAACTTTTTTCAAAAGAGCAAAATAATTATAATAAATGTTTCTAAAGAGTAATAATATGGAAAAAACTTAGGTACAATTCCTTAGGTGCTTTTCGTATGGTTCTTAACTAAATTCACCATGATTTTCTTAAATCCATAATTCACTCAAAGTTTGTTATCTCCAAAAAAGTTGTATTTTTAGTTAAGAACCATACGAAAAGCACCTAAGGAATTGTACCTAAGTTTTGTCCTAATAATATATTAAAATAGGTTGATGCTTATGGAAATAAGTTTATAAAATTTATTTTAGTAAATTTTAAAAAGAGAGTGCGGGGCGGGTATAAGCATCCCCCGCCCCCGTACTAAAAACCAAAATTTTCCCCAACCCCGCACCCAATGAAATCGTCTTTTTCCCGTTAAATTTGGGGTGCGGGCAGCCAGGTCTGGGCGGGGGTGGGGCTTGTTGCCATGTCTAGTAAAAGACCACAAACATGATAGAAAAAACACAACCCTTAAAATCTATACTATATATATATATATATATATATATAAACAACCCCTTTCAGCTCTTTTGAGCATCATTTTTTCTTTCCAAAAACACCCTCAAATTTCAATACAAATAACACATGCAACAAATAGATAAGAATAAAAAAAATGTAACAAACACGATATGAATATATATATATATATATATATATATATATATCTGGTTTTTTTCCTTTATCATTTAAAAAATGTAACAAACTAGATGAGTATATTTATACTTACTTTTTTATTGTTCTAATTATACTCTTAAACAACTTTTTATATAATAAAGATTGTTGTTGGTGTCATTTAAAAATATATTATATTTTTTTTTGTTATATTGTTGGTTTCATTGAAATAAATAATCATGGTTAGTTTGGTTTGCTGTAACTTGAAAGCAACAAATATTTATATCTTTAGTTTTAATTAAAATTAATTTTTTTTAAAAAAACATTGTTCATAATTTTCAAACGTTGACGCAATAAAAAGAACGGAAAGACGAACACGTGTGAGTGCTCGTCTTTTCGCCGGTAATTATAAAAGAAAAAAGCCAAAACTATATTAATATTAATGAATGTTGAGATCCAATCTTGGACTTCGTAACGACTTCAGATAAGCCCTAATTATTGTCTAGGGCAAAGACTAAGATAACACCACTTTAAATTGAAAAATAAATCACGCGGAAAAAAAAAAAGAAAAATGCCAACTTGTGTACTTAAGATATAAAGATTAAAGATCCTCTCTATTTATAACTTTCTTCATTTGCTCTATTTGAATAGATAAAGACACACAAAAAGTAAAAAATAATTAATGATGATGGGACCTACTTAGTAGTAGGATCCACCACTTAATTTTTGCGTCTATCTCTTTCCAAATTACATCTTCCATTCATCTACTAACAATATCTAAAAATTGAAGTACAACAAAATTTCATAATCATTCTTATTAAAACTCATGATCTCCTTAATTTTATGTGCGTAACAGTCATTTCGAAATTTTTTTATTTTTTAAATAAATCATTGTGGATAATGGTTTGTAACAAATTTTAGGATAACTACGAAGTAAATTATGATTAGTCACAAGCTCTAACCAATGTTTTCTATAAAAAAAGGATATAAATAAATTTTCACGAATAAAAAGGTTGTAACAAATTTTTCCTATAGCAAGAAAAAAAAAGGTAACAAAAATCCTCAAAATTAGTTGCCACTCTATAAAAAAAAGTTTTCAATAAAGGTGTAAATAAATTTTCACGAGGCTGTAACAAATTTTTCCTATAGCATGTAAAAAAAAGTGACCAAAATCCTCAAAATTAGTTGTCACGCTATCTACTAACAATATATAAAAGTTGAAGTACATCAAAATTTCATAATCGTCCTCTTTAAAACTCATGGGATAATGATCAAGTGTAATAAATATTCATAAATAATTATAGAATCAATTTATTTGTTTTTTAAATGTAAAATTAATAAGTTTTTGAAATACTTTTAATTTTAAAATATTATTTGTTTTCTTAATCTACTAATAATATATAAAAAAATTATTTCAAAAAACAATACATACAAATCGAAATCCAACAAAATTTCATAATTGTCCCTTTTAAAAGTCAATATATTATCATGATAATTTCTGACGACTATCTTTCCAATTGATTTTGGAGATCTAAGCACATAAATTCTACGATGAGTGCGATGCAAATATATAACGGTATTTTTGAGAAACAATACAGTGATGTTGATATTTTGAAAATAGTCACAAATTTTCCAAATTTTATCTTATTGACTATCACATATCGTTACATAACGATGAGCGCGGTGCAAATATTTAACGGTGTTTTAAATATAAAATAAAAAAGTTATGTAATAGAAACACTACATTGATGTTGATATTCTAAAAATAGTCAAGTTTTTAAAATTTTATCGTATCGATTTTCACATATATGTACATAAAAATTTATTTGTGCATATATAAGCACATAAAACTTATAACGGGTGCAGTGCAAACATTGAACAGTGTCTTGCATATAAAATAAAATAAAATATTATTCAATAGAAACATTATATTAATGTTTATATTTTGACAATATTAATGAGTTTCCACAGTTTTATCATTTTAACTTTCTCATATATTTACATCAAAATTTGTTTATGCAGATAAAACACATAAAACTGTAACGGGAGCGGTGAAAATATTTATCGGTGTTTTGCATATAAAATAAAAAGTTATTTAATAGAAACACTAGATTGATGTTGATATTTTGAAAATAGTCATGAGTTTTTAAAATTTTATCATATTGATTTTCTCATATATGTACATTAAAATTTATTTATGCATAGATAAACACATAAAATCTGCAACGGGTGCGGTGCAAGCATTGAACGATGTTTTGCATATAAAATAAAATGTTATTCGATAGAAACACTATATTAATGTTTATAATTTGACAGTATTAATGAGTTACCACAATTTTATCAATTCAACTTTCTCATATATTTACATAAAAATGTGTTTCTGCAGAAAAAACGCATAAAATCTAGAGTGGGTGCGGTGGAAATATTGAACGGTGTTTTGCATATAAAATAAAAAATATTTAATAGAAACAATACTTTCATGTTGATATTTTGAAAATAGTTACGAGTTTCTAAAATTTTATCATATCAATTTTCTCATACATGCACATTAAAATTTATTTATGCATATATAAGCACATAAAATCTGCAACGGGTGCGGTGCAAACATTGAACAGTGTTTTGCGTATAAAATAAAAAATTATTCAATAGAAACACTATATTAATGTTTATATTTTGACAATATTAACGAGTTTCCACAATTTTATCATATCAACTTTCTCATATATTTACATAAAATTTGTTTCTGCAGATAAATTGCATAAAATTTGCAACGGGTGCGATGCAAACATTGAACGGTGTTTTGCATATAAAATAAAAAAAATATTTAATTGAAACTTTACTTTAATTTTGATATTTTGAAAATGATCATGAGTTTTAAAAAATTTATTTTATCAACTTTCTCATATATATGTATATAAAAATTTGTTTTCGCATACATAAGAAAATAAAATCCACAACATATGCGATTCAAAGATTTAACATATTTTTCTATATATAAGAATAAAATATTCAATAAAAACATTATACTAATGTTAATAATTTTTATTTAATATCTTTAAACATTTGACAATATTAACAATGTAATGATTTTTTATAAGATTACCGTAAAATATTAACATTTGACAATATTACTAGTTTGTAAATGGAGGGGATCTTTACCCCCCTTAAGAGTACATGTTAAGGAATCTAAAGTGGATATTTTGTAATAAATATAAAAAAAATCACACTTATTAAGAAAACTAAAAGATAAGAATTTGAAGTATAGTTTTTTGTGTTTTCTTTGGAAAAAGTTTTATAGGAAGATGTAAAAACAATTTTCATTGACTATTGGTTATGGAAAAAATAAAAGAGAGAGAAAATTGAATGTAATTTGCATTTAATTTTATGAGAATAAACAAAAGTTTTTCTTGGAAAAGAGATTTTTTTAAAAAACAAGATTAAATAGGATAAAAGTTTGTCTTTTTTGCTTATATTTTGGGACAAAAAAAATGAGTTTTTTTTGCTTATATTATGGGACGGAGGGAGTAATCCTTAACACGTACCCTAAATGTACAAGTTAGCATGACCCATAAAATACATCAAAACTTATAAGATAATTAAATTTACTTTTTATGTTTAGTGTTTTTCTTTCTTGGACAATGTATCAAATTGGGTGCGGGGATACTTTTTTCTTTCTTTCTTTGTAACATGTCCATTCCCACTCAAAACAATTTGCAAGGGTCGGAGAATTTAAAGACTCAAATTTTCAAAATAGAAAATTCATTCCTTAAATTAAAGAATATCGAGCAACTTAGTATTTTCATCAAAATGTATTTTTTGTAAACAACTATCAAAATCAATGAAAGACAGAGAAAAAAATAACATACTAAGACCATTTACAATGGTGTGCCGAAAAGTTGTTGAAAGTTGATGTGGAAGAGAGAGGTGATGAAAGTATTCAACCAGTTGAGTTCTGCAAAGTTGTAGCATTAGCAGGCCACGAGACACGTTTTGATTGGCAGAATGAGCGCGTGCTGCCCACCCGCTTGACAGACGCGAGTGGGCGTGGGCCAGGCGCGAAGAGAGAAGAGGTGGGTGGATAAGAAGGAATATGTGGCACTTGCTGGTTGCTGGCTGGATTTATCTCATCTTAATTATTTGAACTCAATTATTTACTTGCAAATGATTTTATTTTTTTACTAAAATTCATGATTTTTTTGTCTATATATAGAGACTTGGTTAATTTGATTTGGACACTGAAGAAAAAAAACACGAAGTTTTTCACTATCTTAATATTATTATCTTTCTATTAGCTTTTCTTTTGAAGTTTTAATCTTCTTTTTAATGAAATAGATCCCAATAATAATTCTTTCAACACCCAAAATTCTTCTAATTACGCATTTAGCTATCAAAATCCAAATCAATTTTTCAACCAACGTCCTCAAAACATACCTAATTTTGGTTTTGCACCAAATTTCAACCAGTGATCCTCTGTTCCAAACTTTAATCCATATTATGGATCTACGATGGGATATCCATCTCAAACACCCCCGTTTAATGCTTATATGCCAATGGAAAATGAAAATGTTCCAAGTGTTGGTGCATCTGAATTTCTCGAATTTTTTCAACACAAATAACTCTTGGTGGCATGACAAGTGCTAATGAAAATGACGTGGAGTGTTGGAAAAAGAAAAAAAATATGTGTTGAGTGTTGAAACCATTGTAAATAATCTAAGATTCACCGTTAATTTTTTTATTTTTTTTTATCTAAATCAATGAAAGACCTATACATTGACTTGAATAGTTTGTTGCTACACCTAGACAAACACATGGCATTTAAAATAGTGGGGCAAAATTAGGAAAAATTACTAAATTAAAATTGTTCAATTTAAAGGATTGGATTTTTATATAAGAAAACATTAAGGGATTAAAGTGCTCCTGGGGCACTAGTTAAGGAAGTTAAAAGAAGAAATTGTAAATAAAAAAAGATACTTTTTAAACTTTTAATGCATTGATTACACAACTTTCAATGCAAATATTATTATATTTGCTTCCTTAACCATAACCAGTGCCCAGACGGACCCGGATTCTCTGCTGCCGCATGACGGTGCCGCGCGATCCAGGCCATCAATTTCAATCAACTATAGGCAATCAGCAATACAAGTTAATTGATGGTTGGTTCTGATCAAGAGCAAGACAAAAGACATGAGAGAATATGCTTCCGTGCCCATACACTGGTTAACATTTCCCTTTATATATTTGAAAGAATAAATTCATTGAAATTTACAATTTGATGTATCAAAATGCTGCTATCTACAAAAAAAAAAAAATGCTATTTACAATTTTGATGTATCAAAATGCTGCTATCTACAAAAAAAAAGAAAAAAATGCTATTTTACTGACTCTAATATGGCAGGCTGTAGGTGTTTAGTTTTGTAGGCCTGTTTTTGGTTGTGGCGGTGTTGGGTTTTTGTTGTGGATTTTGGTGTTCCGCTTAAATACGACACCGTATTTTGTGTGGTTAAAAACTCACTCTAATACAAGTTATTCAACCTCTTTTCATGTTAAAAGCTTCGTGCAACCTCTCTTCATCTACTCTACGTACAGCCTTGAACCTCTCTAGTCTCTATTATCTTCTCCAATTAAAGCTTAAGCACCTTCAAACAACTTATTTATAATTTTGTTTGCTTGTTAAAAAAATTGTAAAATACCAATTGTTTTATGGATTTTAATACAACACACATTCCTTCGCGAGTTCTTACTTTAGCATTGAAAATTTTGATTGTCCAAACATGATTTCAATTTCAAGATACATCCTTGCATTCATATAATTATAGTAGGGAATCTGTATTATGTCTCATATTTGCATGTTTATGTCAAATTAACACCGATCAAGTCACTATTTCAATCATAGAAGGTTTGGCTTTCGGTCTACATGCATGGACATTATACAAGGTGAGACTCTTGCACTTCTTCATGCTATTCAGAGAATGGCAGAGCTTCAGACAGAGCATGCCATTTTCAAGGGTGGATAGTAAAGGGATTGTACGCAAGTTTGATGGACTCTTAACCAAACTATAGACTAAGTTTGTTAACAGACAAGTTAATATGACAACGCCCTAAAAGTTTAGTGGTAATAGCGGATAGCAGGATAGCCGCGCTATTGAAATGACAAAAAATCAGTGTACAAAGTAAACATAAAAACTCAACTAGAAAAATACATAATTAAAGATGCCATAATACTTAATAATTAATGAACCTAGATTATAAAGCAATAAAACTTAGAAAGAACATAACGTTACCCTTAAAAGGGTTCAAATTGACATTTATACTCTTGAAAAAACAACGGTTTTTAAAAAAGGAATTTATCTCCGAAACACTAATAGCGGACACAATAGTGGTTTGGGGTTGCAATTTCACAGCAATAAGTGGCCACAACAACAGCCTATTTTTAACGGCGACTTGCAGACCAAAAGCATCGCGCTGAACACCAGCAGACACTACCACCACTATACTACTCTGATGTAGCACCGCTATACCGCGCTACTGACAACATAGCCCACCTCAACCTAACAAGGTGAACTTTACAAAAGACAAAACCGTGAGGGAGACTCACACAAATACACAATGCCTTAAACGAACAATATGTTGGAAACACAACGGACTTGAGGTTAGAACATATTAATTCTTGCATTTTAAATAAAATGACATAAGAATGTTCCTTGAAAAGTAAAAAGTTTATTCAGCAAGCATATTATTTCTTTTCCCTTCTTCAACATAATCCCAGCAAGTAAATGACAAAAACGGTATGAGTCCTACCTCTCGTGTTTTTTTGTTTCTTTTGCAAAGGCAAAATGAATGTATTAATATTCAACACCCAAGCCCAAGGAATGCATGGACGGAAAAAAACGAGTTTAAGAGTAAGCTTAACAACAACACAACCAACTAACCCCCCGAATACAAAATACGCCTAAAACATAAAAGTTACACAAGGCACTACTACTAATATACTCCCATTTTTCAACAAAAAAGCTAAGACTAATACAGGTCAATCCAAACTAAGACCAGCAAAAGATTCTGCATAATACAGAGAAAACAGGCAGCAAAAACAGCAGAAAATTCTGCATTATGAAGAAAAAAACAGCCGTAAAAGTCCAGTCTGTAAATCCACCAAAACAACCACTGCTGCAACTGCAAAAAGCCTTAGGCTTGTGGATGCGTTATGTGATTCCACTTTGGAGCTTGTGGAGCAAATACAATAAAACGCTTGGAAAAGGTGACGACACACAAGTGTAAAAGTGTAAACTTTAGGTGCATCAAGCAACTGGTTGGAAGTAGAGTTGTCACAAAGACATAAACCATCCAGCAACTGGTTTGGGATGCACCAACAAAGGGTACAGTAAAGTGTAATGCCAAGTGCCAACACATCACTGTTTCAGAACAAGAGATTTACAGTATTGGCTTACTATTTACATGGCAAAGGCAGTGTGTTTGTAGCATCATGTAAGGTGACTGTCCCTAAATGCATGGATGTTATGGAAGGTGAGGCTCTTGCACTTCTTCATGCTATTCAAAGAATGTTAGAGCTTCACCCAGAGCATGTCATTTTTGAGGTAGATAGTAAAGGGATTGTAGACAAGCTTCCTACTTTATTTGATGTTTATGATCTTTGGTCCATCCTTCACGAATATCGTACTTTAATGGACTCTTAAACAGAACTATAGACTTATATTTGTTAACAGACAAGTTAACATGACAACTGATAAGCTAGCTAGATATATTATATCATCACCTAGTCTCATGATGCTTTTCAAGTACCCTACCGTATCGTGCTTTGGTATGCCAAAAAATCTCACATTGATTCAAAATTGAGGTTAAGTCTCATGATGCTTTTCAAGTACCCTATCGTATAGTGCTTTGGTATGCCAAAAAATCTCACATTGATTCAAAATTGAGGTTAAGATTAGTTTATAAACAACTCTCACACACCCTATGTTGTTAATAGCACAGTGTAGCACTGACCCTCTAAAATTTTATATTGGTAATAGCAGATAGCGGGATAGCCGCAATTGTGATGACTAAAAATCAGTGTACAAAGTAAATATAAATACTCAAAACTGGAAAAATACACAATATTAAAGACGCCATCATACTTAATAATATATGAACCTAAATTGTAAAGCAATAAAACTTAAAAAGAACAGAACAATACCCTTAAAAGGATCAAATTGACATTTATACTCTTGAATTGAAAACAACGGTTTAGAAAAGGGGTTTGAGGAATTTCGCCCCAAAACCCTAATAGCAGACATGGTGGCGCGGTTTGGGGCTACAATTTCACCGCAATCAGCAGCTGCAACAACAGCTATCGTTGACGGCAATTTGTGGACCAAAAGCATCACGCCAAACACTACCACTGCTACACTAGCACCGCTGTAGTACGCTAATGACAACATAGCACACCTCAAACTAACAAGGCGATTTTTCAAAAGACAATACCTTGAGGAATGACTCACACAAGGCCTAAAGCGAACAATACATTGAAAACGCAGCAAATTTGAGGTTGGAACATATTAGCTCTTGCAATTTATACAAAATGACATAAGTATGTTTCCTTCAAGAGAAGACTCACACAAGGCCTAAAGCGAACAATACATTGAAAACGCAGCAAATTTGAGGTTGGAACATATTAGCTCTTGCAATTTATACAAAATGACATAAGTATGTTTCCTTCAAGAGAAGACTCACACAA
>Ga0315915_1009188_pt1 | contig 11315 bp, 6 predicted proteins | sample MpolbnodulesMG_FD_207738 | JGI IMG/M metagenome (GOLD analysis project Ga0315915, IMG submission 207738) | Medicago polymorpha root nodule microbial communities from Los Angeles, California, United States - branched nodules | ecosystem: Host-associated > Plants > Roots > Nodule | place: USA... | reverse complement strand
TCCCTTCGTCAGCTTGATGTCAACAATGCGTTCCTCCAAGGTACGCTCAAGGAGGAAGTATTCATGTTACAACCACCTGGATTTGTCGACAAAACCTTCCCTGATCATATTTGTCGTCTCAAAAAGGCACTTTACGGGTTAAAGCAAGCACCTTGTGCCTGGTATACGGAGCTTCAGATATTCCTTTTATCCCTTGACTATGTCAACTCCACTGCTGATGCCTCTTTATTCATCCACCGCAAACCAGGTGTTACATTATACTTATTAGTATATGTTGATGATATCATTGTTACCGGGAGTTCTCCTGCTGAGGTCTCCACACTCATCGCCACACTCGCCGCTCTCTTTTCTTTGAAAGACCTTGGATGTCTTAATTATTTCTTGGGGGTCGAAGTGATTCCTTCTACTGCGGGCATATTCCTTTCCCAAAGGAAATATATCACTGATCTATTGCATAAATCAGGCAGGCAGATACGAAACCAACATCCACTCCATTGTCTGCCACATATAAGTTACTCAAGGATTCCGGCGATCTCCTACCGTCCCCAACCGAGTATCGAGCGCTTGTTGGAAGCCTCCATTACTTGAGCCTTACTCGCCCAGACATTGCCTTCAGCACAAACAAACTCGCCCAATTCATGCAAAACCCCCAGAATGGCGCATTGGACTGTACTCAAAAGAGTGCTCAGATACTTGGCGGGTTCCTGTGACAAAGGTGTCTTCATTTTGACGACCGCCCCATTAAATCTCCACGCCTACTCAGATGCAGACTAGGCAGGCGACAAGGATGATTATATCTCCACCACTGATTATCTGTTATATCTTGGCAGCACGCCCATCTCTTGGAGCTCTCGAAAACGTTCTGTTGCTCACTCTTCGACAGAAGCATAATATAAAGCCTTGGCTGACACGGCGAGTGAGCTACTATGGGTCCTTTCCCTATTCACTGAACTCGGCCACACTCCAAAAGCCAATCCAGTCATCTATTGTGACAACCTTGATGCTACCCACCTTAGTGCTAATCCTGTATTTCACTCTCAGATGAAACTTATAGCCTTAGCCTATCATTTTGTCCGAGAAAATGTTCAAAATGGCAAGTTTCGAGTATCCTTTGTTTCTACCGATGATCAACTTGCTGATATTCTAACCAAACCCCTGCTTCGTCCTAGGTTCGATTACTTATTGTCCAAGTTGCAATAATAATACAACTTGCGGGAGGATATCAATAATAATAATTAGAATAATGTCCCAGATCGGGTAATATGAAGAAATATGCAAATGCTTCGTCATATAAATAAAAGTCTTGTATGTTAGTATTATATGCAGCAATAGTTCACCTTGGTGGCCATCATAGACAGCCAAAATGAGTTTATAATTATATCTAGAACATAGATTCACTCAAATTTGATCATAAAACTTGCTTCTAGTGCTCTTGCTATAAAATGTGTAATTCATGGTTTTTTATATTACTCCGGATGCAAATAAACTATCCAATCACAATGTAAAAAAGCCTATGAATCAACACTACATCCGATGTAGTAAGACATTGAGACTATATGTGTCTCCTGCAAAGAAAAGAAATGAATCATTAACAATAGACTACCAATACGGGTGTGTGGTTTAAGAGTTTATGGAGCAAAGATATGGTGAAAGTAAACTTTAAAGCATCTAAATATCTATTCAGTGACAGTTTATTGATCCTTTTTTCATAGCTTACACGTTAAAATCATAAAGTTTTTTCATATTGAAAGTAACATTTGTTTATATGATTTTCCTATTGTGGCTTGATATATAAACGTTAATATATCCTTTTTATAGGTTATTGTGGCTTGGTCCTACAAGGTCTTCACATATTTCTTTCTAATGGAAAATGATGAATATACTTTTTTTAGAAATTTAAAAATTATTGTTTTCAATATAAAACCATGACTTTTGGCTACAATAAAGAGCAACATATGTAAATATTAAGGGTGTTTGTATTCAAATCGATTTAAAATAAAACCATAAATCAATAAAAAAAATAAAAATCGTATAAAATTGAATATTATTAGATGTGTTTGGATGCAGTTTCAGATCAGATTTTAAATCATTTTTTTCAAAGTTGAATGAAATCACATACGTAATTTTTAATACCTATTTATTTTTTTATTGAAATGATATATTGTATTAATCTATCGTTTGTTCATGTTTAATTTTTTAAAACAATATTTATTAGTCTAATTTAATCTATATTTTTACCGCTACATATGTTTCAAACATTTTTTTTAAAGAACATATGTTTTAAACATAATTGATCATTTTTATTCTATAATACTAATCTCTAACATATTTTATTATATATTTTCTATCAAACATATTGTTTTATTGTGTTTGTGTAATATCGATATTAATAATTAAAAAATTAAAACTGTATTTTGGATATAAAAAACCGATACAAATAAAACTGTATTAGATTGGATCAAATCAATTTTTTTAAAGTTTCATCCGAATCAAAGCGCACGAATTTTTATTTCTAATCAGATAATTTAACTCAAAGTCGATTCATACCGAATTGTGAACACACACATAAAGAAAATAAATGTTTTTTTTTTTTTTAGAAATTGGTTTTCATAATGATTTGGATAAGGCTTAAATTTTTATTTTATCATCAACATCTATGAGTAAGGATAGAACTAATACTACAATTTTTCTTTTAAGCTTACATCTAAGCCTATAAGATTAAATTATTGTTAATACATAACTGCATAAGTAATCAATATAGACCACCGAAACCGAATACATTTTCTAGCAACATATGACACTTGTTAATTTGCTGTGACCGTGAAGTGAGTGAGTCCCAAGTAACAGTAACAACATAAATATCATGTCCTTAAAAAGAGCACTGAATACAATCATGGATGCGGAAATGGAACATCTCAATCCGATGAACATCTCACCGTCTAAGGTTCCCGATGGTTGGTTTGTTGAGCAACGACTCCGTGTCTCTAACCCCAACCACATTGACAAGGTAACCCTTCTTTCTATTCCAGTTAATTTAATGTTTCATGCATGCATGCATCTTTGCACTTCATACTCATAGTGTTCAAAAATAATACACCGTCAATAGATTATTCATAATTGTTATTTCTAAAGTCATGCATGTAATTGGTTGTGATTTTCTGACAGTGCAAAACATTTTACACTATCGGTGTATGACAATTAAGAATTTCTGGGGTCATTAGCCTATTTGACAAAAAAAAACGGGTATACTATCGCTTGCCTTGATATAACGGTAAAATTGTTGTCACGTGACTTAAGTCACAGGTTCAACTCTTGAAAACAACTTCTTCTGTAAAAAAAAAACAGAGTAAGGCTGCGTACAATACACTAAAATGATGTGACAAGTAATGAAAGAGTCATAGAGTTCAAAAAGTCATGCACAACAATGTCATGTCGCTTAGGTCCAGGAATATTGTGTTTTTGAGGATTGGTTTTTTCATTCAAAAAGGTCTAGCGGCACATCTGTTAGATGTGCCCGCTTGTCTTTTATTCATGTGTAATTAATCCTGATATATAAAAAAATAAGTTTTCATGTAAATCAAGTATTTGAAAGTATGAACATTTGAAAACATAAATAAGATAATTCAATAAGACCTAGAATTAATCCAAATTGAGTAAAAAATAGCTAAAGTTACATTTGATTCAACTAACAAAACCTAGGAAAGCAAGTTTCAATCCCATACTATGCTTCATTTCTACAGTTAGCACATTTAGGCTTTGATTCTGTTATTATATTTTGGTACATCATTATACTGTTCTCATCTCATTTGTTGAAACTCTCCACAAGTAATTTCTAAAACCATTTGGAAAATCTTCCTCTCCCGTATGGATTTGATTTAATTTATTTTGTAAATCTTATTATTTTCAGTATTACATAGAGCCGCGCACTGGACACAAGTTCCGTTCTTTGGCATCTGTGCAGAGATATCTAAATGCTGAAACAAGAGTTTACCTTCCTACTGAGAGAATGATATCAGAAAACAAAAACACTGTGAGCTTTAATTTTTTTGTTTAGACCAGTTTCTGCTATTAACTATGTTCCTTCCGCTGCTATTCATTGTTATGCTTGATAGTGTTGTTTTTGCTATAATTTATATGATGGTAATTATGAGAATTTCAAATGGAAATGATTAATTGCGTTTTGTTTCATCGCAAATGAAAATGTTTTCTTATATAGAGTTGAATGTAAGAAAATTAAAGCAATTAAGAAATTCATTTAATACTATCTCATTGCTTGTTTGCGAATCCGTGTCCGATGGTGGAATGATAGTGGTAAGTAAGGAGAATATATCAGAGTACCTTGCGTCAGTGCTCGTTTTTTTATACTGGTTGTTCAGCGATGCTGGAATGATAGTGGTCTTTGGAAGTATCATTGTATCCTGTTTTGCTCGAGAATCATGCTTGATTTGGGAAATGAATGAAGAGGACAAGGTGTTATGTATCTGATCTTTGGAAGTATTGATGTATTCTGTTTGTTACGTATCTGATGTATTTTTTTGTGGTTTAGCCGTCGTTCAAGCTTCCCGAAGGTTGGTTGGTTGAGCATCGGCCCCGTCCATCTAATCCTGACCATGTCGATAGGGTAACCTTCTTTATCCCCTTTGCAATGCTTAGTATCGTACGATCATATCATTCACCCTATGCATACACATATATATAATTTGTGTTTGTTGGGCACATACAATGCGACAATTGTGTAGGATTGTTGGGTTTGATTGTGCTTTGAGACCCTTTCTATTAATTAATTTTGAATTCAACACTCAGGGTTTGTAAGTATAAAAAAGGATATGCATTATCATTGTAAACTAGTTTTACACTGACCGTTCAAAAACTCAAGTATTTGACTGTTATTTTTAAAATGTGGTTTTAAAATAGGCTTATGTGATAACATGATGAATTGTTATTGGATGTCGGTATGCGATAGCGCAGCTCCATTGAAGTCAAATTATTATACATATGTTATGCGAGAGTATGAAAATATGAAGAAGTAAATTGAAGTTTGAATAAGATATTTCTGATATGGGTTTAAAATGGCGTCCAATAAGTCTTTTCATTCTAAACACTATATATTTATGTTGGTGTCTCAGACATGATGAATATAAGCATTTCTCTTCAAGGGTTAGTGCTTCATTTGAAAAATTGACAAAACATGATAAATAAGATGAACTAGAATCAAAATTTAGCCCCTTGTTATGCTTCATTTCTATAGTTAGCATACTTCGGCTTGGATTTTCTGTTATTATTTTTTCGTACATCATTGTATTGTTATCATCTCATTTGTTGAAACTCCACAAGTAATTTCAAAAACCATTTGGAAATTCTTCCCCTCCTGCATGGATTTGATTTGATTTTTTATAAATCTCATTTATTTTCTTCCAGTATTACACAGAGCCACGCACAGGACAGAAGTTCCGCTCTTTGGCATCTGTTCAGAGATATCTAAATAAAGAAACAAGAGACTATCTTCCAACTGACAGAGTGATATCAGAAAACAACGACACCGTGAGTTCTAATTTCATGTTCACATCAGCTTCTAGTATTAGTATGCTCTCTTTTGTGTAGTTTCGTTAGGCAAATTTAAGTGACTATTTACTTCACATGTGACATGAAGTTCTTCAATGACTTGATCTGTACTATATTTTTTGCAGACTTCCATCAAGTCCGTGACTGCACAAAATTTTGTTTCCGCGAGAGTTTTCGAGCCACGGAAGTTTCCTTCTGTGAGAGATTTTGAGGGACCTTTAACCGGAGAAAATGCATGTAGAATAATACCCAAGGTGCCTAAAGCAAAAACTAAATATCAAAATTTACTTTCAATCTAACAACTAAATTTGGAGTTTAAAGACCATGTACTTGACCATGTACTTTAAACTCTTATTTGTATGGATTTCCACTATCTAATTTGTGCTGCCTTTTTAGTTTGTTTTCAAATGTGGCTCTGGAAAGCATAGTGCTCCAAGTATAACATGTTACGAAAAAAATGACTCTCAGAAGAAAATCAAAATGGGGGAAGACGATAGAGGTTCCATCCATAACTTAACAAGACCACCAACAAAAGTGAGCTGGGTTTTGTCTAGTCCTGAGGGCTTCTGGAACCCTTTCCTAGATGATTATATTGTACCAGCATCTGAAAAGAGGAAATGGTCCGAAGCATTTTCGATATCCATCAATGAATTCGAAGGAGCTACTAGTGGAGTTTATAGTTGAGGTAAGCTTAGACCACGTTAAATATGTTTGAATGTAATTCACTAATTTGATGCTTTCAAAAGCACTGATATCACTTGTTACTTGATTTCATCCATCTTTGCAGGATTTAACATGGAGAAGACATGAGATGTTGTTGACTATGTCTTGTTACTATGTAGCTTAGCCTGTAGCATATATGTAAAGTTGGTTTTATTTCACTAGTTATAGTAGTATATTTTGTCACACTGCTTCTAGGAGCAATACATTAGTTTTTGGTTGCACAATCCTTCAAGAACCTTATAAGTTTCAACTCATTGTCAAATTTCTGTCTCAAGACTAGACCAGTGCTGATTTAGCTTTGTTGGAAAAACTTTTGTACAGACAGATAAACAAAATATTGTGTTGTTGGTGTTGATATGACTATGTTTCATGCTGTCAACAGTGTCATGCTTGATATCTGAAACTAGGACTGTTTATAGTTCGTTTCAGGAGGAAAATCAAATTGAAATGTTGCAACAGTTTTATAAAACTGAACTGAACCGTTAATTGTTTGCTCTGAACCGAATTGGTATTAAGGTTCAATGTAGGTTCTTTGGTTTCAAATCGAATAGGAACTAGCAGCGAACTATTGTTGCTGTTTTGCTGTGACATTCCTGTTTTTGGCTGGTGCTTTGGTGGAGGCGGTTGGTTCACTAAGGCTTTGTTTGGGAGTTTGGAGGGAAGGGGAAGGAAGAGCTTTGGTGGTGGGAAATAAAGAGGGAAATGAAGAAACTTTTCCCATTTTTTTAAAAGAGTGTTTTTTTAGAGAATGATAAACCGGCGCAGCTAGTGGAAGACTTGTCAGGGTTTTAGGTTTGGTTAACGTAAGTGAGTGAGTGAGGATTTCTTAATACATAACTGCATAAGTAATCAATATCATACACAATTTATCATTTGTCATTCAAGTTCTTATATTAGACATTAAGAAAGTTCAGGAATTCTAGACCTGTTTTATAGCTCTAAAGTCCCAATCAGAATCCCTCTAAAATGTTATCAAACCCACAATTTTACATTCCTTCAACCTAACTAAAAATCTCTGTTAGTAAACAATAAATTGTGTATCAATCCTATGAAAACTAAATTTCATTACTCATATTATACTATGCATTTTTATTTTTATTTTGTACTCTTAAGCTACCTTCATAATTCAAGTCAAGAAAGGATTCAGTAGGTATCTTGCACAACAAGTTAACAACTTTCACATAACAAAACACCTTGCTTCACATAATTATCAAAATCCACTAGTAAAATTACTTCAACTAGACTACTACTATTTTACTATTGAAAGCATTATCTAAGCAACCAAAAGAAAAAGGCTTCACAAAATTACTCCATTCTCAGACTGCAAGAATATAACCAACCTCACTATCTCACCCAATGTCTTGTAAAGTTGTAATTTACCAAAGTTGCATTTCCATATTCAACTTCTTTAGTCCTTCAAATATCTTGTAACAGAAAACACAGACATTTAACTAGTAGTGCCGGTGATAGAATTTGTGGTTCCCTTGTGTCAAAGAAGTCGTATAAATTTCAATTCAGTTCTTGAAAGTTGAAACATATTACGAAAATTCTCCAAAATGAGTCTATATATAAATGTCACAAAAAATAGCATAAATGAGAGACTATGATAATTAAGAACAAAGTCGCCACAAAATGAATCAACAATCAACAGCAAAGATTAAGAAAAATCATACAGAAACAAAAGAATGCCTATTAGATCATTGATTATCAACCACAACTGTTAAATCCTTGATTATTAACTAGATGCCTCTCCTCTCTATCCCTTTCTTTAATCAACCTACAATGTGTGAGACTCATTTATAATCCTCTTTCTCTTTTTTTCACAATATGTTTATCCGTGTTTGAAGGTTAATTAACCAAATCAACTTGACAATGATGAATTTAGTACACAAGAATGAAAAACAATGCAAATTAAAATTTGCATTATTATACAATAACTTCATCAATAATAATGCACATGCTGATGATCATCTTACATCATTAATTTCTCAACAAGTTAAATCTCAACATAAAAAAAATCTTAATTTCCAAAGAAGTTAAACCTCAGCAATAACTTAGACAAGTAAGCAATTTCTCAAAGTAGTATATCTCAAAAAAAAAAAAACTTACATTTCAGGGTTCACTCAAGAAGGATGGCCTTAAACGTACCATCGAGACAACAGCATTAGCATTCACTTTATGACAATGGTGCAAATTGATCTCTCCGAGTTGAGGGCAGTTTTTTACCACATGGATCACACCCTCTATTGTGATATTTTTACAATTTTGCATTGACAATTGCAAAAGCCTACGACACCTCTTTGAGATCACATAGAGGTCTTCATTGCCAACATGTATACGACAAGTTCAACACCTCCAGCTGAATTTCAAAGTTCATTCCTAGGAGCTTCACTGTTGAGCAAAGGAAAACAATCCGCAATGAGGTTAATGTCGGTGCTATTGATAGAATCAATGTTGGAACAAGTGAGAGAGGTCAAAGTTGTAATCTTGTGGGAGAAAGTTCGTAAACCATTTGTAGGAATTACGGGTTGGTTGGAGAGATTGAGTGATGTGAGTTTTAATGGAAAATGCGATATTTGGATGAGAAGCTTGTTGTGGTCACCGTAGGGAGATGAGGTTGGTGAACCTTTGGAAGAGGCGTGGAAGGAAAGGAAGGGTTTGATTAGAAATAGTGAGAGAGTACCGGAAACGGTTGGTGATGGAAAGTAACTGTTTAGAGACGAGGGAGAGAGACTTCAAGTAGTAGTGATGGATGTGATCGCCGTCGGTAGAGGTGTTAATATCATGGGGCCTTTAAGTTTTGGCTCCAGCCCACATAGTAAGGGACTTGAAAATTCACAAGATTAAAAGACCCACTAATAAAAAAATCAAAAGGCCCCAAGCCCCAAAATTTCTATAAACATTTTTGTTTACCGTAAAAAAAAAACTTTTTTCTTTACCTAAAAAGAACTTTTTTTTTACCTAAAGTTTTTTTTTTTACAATTGAAATAATTAATATGGGGATTTTTTAGGTCCACAAATAAATAGATTTTATTTTTTGAGGGATAATAAATAGATTTTATAGTGGGCTTAACAAACACGATATGAATATATATGTCTGGTTTTATTTCTTTATCATTTAAAAAGTGTAACAAACTATACCCTTAAACAACTTTTTCTTTAATAAAGATCGTTGTTGGTGTCATTAAAAAAAGAATTTAGATTATATATATTTTTTATATTGTTGGTTTCATTGAAATCAATGATCATGATTAGTTTGGTTTATTATAACTTGAAAGCAACAAACATTTATATTTTTAGTTTTAATTCAAATCAAAATTTCATAAGAAAACACCGTTAATAATTTTCAAACGTTAACGCAATAAAAAGAGCGGAAAGACGGGAACGCGAGCCTTATTTATTTGGTTTAGAAGGTGTGAGTCTTCTTTGTTTCAAATATCAAATTTCCCCCATTATTCTTACAACATCTATTCCTTAATTATTTTATTTTTTTTAAGAATCTGTTATTTAATTATGAAACTTAATAACAGAAAAAACGCAATTATGCTTTCAAAATAAAATATTTTTTAAGCAAAATGAGTTTTGAACGAGCAATTTATTAACCAAAATATTTTTTTTATATGCAAAGAAGAAGGGGGGCATCAAGAAGCTACCGCAACATCCCAACTAAGTTGACATCCAATTGTAACCTCCATCTGCTACACCTACTCTATATATATTATTAAAAAGGCCTAATAGCAGTTTTAGCCCCCTAACTTTCACGAAGTTGCGATTTTGGCCCCTAAGAAAAAAATTACAAAATTGCCCCCTAAGTTTTGCACCTGTGGCAGTTTTGGCCCCCAAGGCCAATTTTGACTCGGTCAACGCTGACGTGGCATCCTAAGTGAGGTGCCACGTGTTTTTTTTTGCCTTGGGGGGCAAAAACTGCTACAGCTGCAAAACATAGGGGACGGTTTTGTAGTTTTTTTCTTAGGGGATCAAAATCGCAACTTCGTGAAAGTTAAGGGGCTAAAACTGCTATTAAGCCTATTAAAAATAAAGAAAATAATATGTACAAGAGGGGGGACTAGGCCAAAACACCAAGAGAAAATAAGCGGACAACCAAATATTAAGGAAACCTTAATTTGGTAGGGCTAGGAGGTGGGCTAATGACAGATCATTTTATGTTATTCTTATCATTTTTTCAGTCATTTTCAGTAGGTTTTAACAGCAAAAAGGAGGAGTATTAGAACGATTGCCTACGATTTCGGGACTTTTGTATTGCTTTCTATATTTGAGTCTATAATTCTAGTTTTCCCAAAACTTAGCAATTTTAGGGGGTTTTTGAAGTAATTCACGAAGAAATCATGCAAATCGGCAAATCAAGAACATACGGAGATTTGTGAAGACTTTGGAAAGACCAAGAATGAAGATTCAATAGGCCTCATGAGACTTTACGGTGGGAGGAACTCTGTTCCCAAGTTTTGAGGCAAGTTATTTAAAGAGAAACACCTAAAACGACATAAAATCAGAGAAACTCAGCCCGAAGAGTTGTGCCATATACCTAGGGCATAGCTGATGACATGCTGTCATTATGTAATTTTTAGGACTTATTTTGACATTTTGATAGAGTTCTGAGGCAATATGAGGTAACCAGGGGTATGAAAAGCAGAAATTCTGGAAGTGCTGGAAATAGGAAATCGTGGCGCGATTTTGAGTGGCGTGGCGTGATTTTGTGACCAGAATGAGGGTTTGGTTATACCACTGAAATTGTGGTACGATTTCTGGTGGCGTGGCGCGAATTTGCATAATCGTGGCGCGATATTATGAGGCGTAGCACGATTTTGGGCGTAGAAAATATTTCCTATTTAAGCCGAAGCCAGTTCCAGAATTAAGGGTTACAATTTTGGAGAGCAAAAGTGCGATTTTGAGACCTGAAGACTGCTTGAAGGGCGATTTCATCATCCTTTACTCAGTTCATGTATGTTTTAATTATTTCATTGATTATGCTATTTGTAAACTCGATTATGAGTAGCTAAATCTCTCAGAGA
>Ga0315915_1009182_pt1 | contig 11323 bp, 5 predicted proteins | sample MpolbnodulesMG_FD_207738 | JGI IMG/M metagenome (GOLD analysis project Ga0315915, IMG submission 207738) | Medicago polymorpha root nodule microbial communities from Los Angeles, California, United States - branched nodules | ecosystem: Host-associated > Plants > Roots > Nodule | place: USA... | reverse complement strand
CCGAAGTGAGGCAAGAATAAATGTTGGGCATGAGTATAACACAAGCCTATTTGCAAAAAGGTGGTTAACTATTATTTTCGATTCATTAATTTTTGGAAGATTAGAGATGTCTCTGTGGCTTATTCTATGTTTAGCTTCTCTTTTTCATCCTTTTATTTTTTTATTTTATTTTTATATATAGTAAATGAAAATGATATCTATGTTATCATTATTCTTTTGATGAATTCCTCTGGATTGTGTTGTCCTTTATTTATCACTAGTATGAACTGCAGTTATACAGGCATTGTATAGCCTATTTTGTTGATTGAAAAAGTATATATGTCATTATTTATTTATCAGTATACATGCAAAAGCCGGGATTTTAACATTTGTGTATATGCCAATTCAGTACTCTTGTCATTATAGTGTTATATTATTATGTTATGTACATATACATATCTTTAGTCTTAAGTGAAGTGTTTGGACATTAACTAATGAAGTTTCTCATTGTGAATGATGAGACTGACGTTTGGGTGGGGAGTGATGAGATGTGCCATGTGTGTACAGCTTGGACCACCTTTGGCTGCTTGGTTTGATGGAAAACGCCAACCACTAATTATCTAGCCTGGCCATAGCAAGCGACTTCTATTTTACGTCATTGATTGATTAATCATAGTTTAATAGGGAATGTGATTTGCAAATGTAAAACTCACACTTTAGTTACCTTTGTGTTTTGCCGACTGTGGTATTCCAGCGGACTGCCTAGATTTCGCTATTGACTCCATGCTATTTCTGAAGGCAAACAATATTTTATACCGTGTTTAAAAAAAATCCTTTGAAAGAGAACTAGTGAAATTAAATGGTTTTATTATATCAAAAGACAAGAGAATGAAAATTTTGAATTATTATTGCAGTTTAATATATATTTTGATGAAATATAAGAACATAACGAAATTAGAACAATCATTAGCTAAACCTCCTGCCCCTCAGGGGAAAAAGAGCATGATTATTGAGTTTGAGGTGAGGTAAGTAAAATTTTAGTAATAATTATTTTACTTAAAAATCATCAAATACTACCCAAACTATTAGACCTTTGTGTAGCTTATTTTACTTAAAAATCATCAAATACTATCCAAACTATTAGACCTTTGTGTAGCTTATTATTAAGCTTAATCAATTGCATTACAGTCATCATGGTTTATAAAATAATATGACAATGTTGTAACACCACCAGAAAACTAATAATAATAATAATAATAATAATATTGCAATGTTGTATCACCACCAGAAAAACTAATAATATTGCAATGTTTTTTCAAAATAATAATAATATTGCAATGTTGCAAAATACTCCTTGTGCTAGAGCGCAGAACTCTTTGTTTATATATCTCATTTTGACTTGTTAAAAAAAAATACCGATCTTTGTTTATAATAATAATACTAGTCCCGGGGGACGGATATAAGACTACGCTTTGAGTTTTTTTTCAAGGAAGGATGGATTACGTTTTTAGTGTTACTCTAACAATTGTTGATTGGATAAAATAAACCGTCAACCTCCTATAACATTTTATTCTTTCTACTTTTTTAAAAATCTAGTATGGATATATCCACACCATGCTTTATAGTGGATCATCTCCTATTTATTTATTTTTTCTATTACTTTTCCCACCCTATCCATTTCTCACGCGCCCTATTCTTTTTCAAAAATGTCTGAGATTTTCGGATTTTAAAATCCGAACTGGTGTTTTCCTTTATTATAGGGTGGAAAAAAAATGACTTTTTCACCATTTTGGATTTTATAATCCGAAAATCTCAAAAAATAGGATGCGCTGTTTGATTTTTTTCGGATTATAGAATCTGAATACCCCCTAAGCACCCTTTTTCATGGTGCTAATGCACTTCGAATTACGTAATCTAAACTGCATCAGCACTAATTCTGAACATGTTAATAACATGGATAGTCATTTTAAGGGCAATATTAACCTTCCTAACTCTCATCCTTGTGTTTTTATGATTTTACTTGACATGGATAAACCTTTTTTTTGGATGTTTTTAAAAGCAAAATTCAAAATTGCTGAAATGAGAGAGATTATGAATGTTGATTATGCATAAGCAATAGTTTGAATTATGAAATCCAAACTCGTCCGAAATATGAAATCCAAACTACAAAGAGCATTTTTGAAAATTTTACAGAGTGCGTAAGACTGCCATATGATGGCAAAAGTAATAACCTTTTTTTGTAGGGATGGATCGTCTCTTAATTCTAACCTAGTGTGGACGTAAAGTGTTATAATAACTGAAAAAAATAAATTCCTTAAAAAAAACTGAAAAAAATAAATTAATCTTAGAAAATAATAAAATATTTTTTTTTTCAAGGATAAAAGGTCAATGCATTTCCTCCAAAATCCACTAGAACTAATTCTTTTTATATGAACTAATTCCAACCTAAACGATTATTATAAAAGTTGAACCAAAACAAAAGGGCAAAGCGAAAATTAACCAAAACAATAATGGCAAAAAACACGTTTTATAAGTAATTCTTATCCACGTGAATGTTTTTAGGGGCTAAACTTCAAAAATGTATATTAAACTGCAGAAGATAGTACAACAATGACTCTATATTGAAGGTAATTTATTTTTATTTTTTAATTCTTTTGTTAAGTAAAACAAAGGCAATAACACTCTTATCGACAAACAAGGCAAATGAGGAAAAATTAGGAGCAAATGTGTTTAGACAACCTCTTTGATCTAGATCTCTGAAACCAAGTTTGCTCTTCTTGAAATAGAGTTTGTTCATATTCCTTCCACTAAAGGGATTTTGTTTATTTTCAGAGTACAGCTATGATTCTGTGGAAGTTTACGAGCTTTCAGATAAAAATATAAATGAGAATTGAAATTCTGAACTACTATTATGATAACACAAATGTAAAACAAATCCTTGTTTATATTTAATTCTGAACTCCTGATTAATCAAATACAAAAACAAATTCTGACAATTTAGAAATATAGTCACTAATCCTACTGGAGTCTGTCATAGTTAACTTCTAAAGATATTATAAATATTTTCTTATATCGTTTTGTTTCTCTCATACTAATTATTTATTTACCTCTGAAGATTGAAGACACTCCTTTATAATTTCTTTGATCTTTCTCTTCATTAATTTATCTTTCACACCGGTAAGCATGTCATGGTAAAACATTTCCATCCTAACTAGCTTCCTATCATCTGCTGCCTCTAACATGTTCTCCCATTCTTTTGCAATATCCATTGAACCCGAATTCCACATTGAAACAGGGATATCTTGCTCATTAAAAGGTTTTCCAAAAATTGAACCATGAAGTATACTAGCATATTTCTCCATTATAGATAGCTTTGTTTGAAGCAGCTTCAGCTCATTCAACGCCGTGGATAATTTCTCATCTGTTTCTGCTATTATTTCGGGGTTTTGTTTTGCAACCTTGTCTTGCCCATCAGAGCTATTTAATTCCTCTTCTTTGAGACCCTCAATTGTTGGTGGCCACAGCACAATGGTGGGAGTGTAACTATCCATTTCTTTTCCATTCCCAAGAACTCCACTCCTTCCCCTACCCCAAGACCACACCTTATGTCCCTCCTGAGCAACAACGACAGTATGTGCCGCCCCACACGCAACTTTAACGGGGCCTGGAAAAATGGGTTGATGTAAATTGCATGAGATGAGAAGAGGAGAGAGGGCATCACCACCAGAATTTGTTTCAGCACGATTAGCATCAGGACATAAGCCAAGACCCTTCTCCATTCCCCATGACCACACATCCCCAGTTGAGGACACGACACTTGTATGAAACAAACCACAGTCAACAGAAATAAGATGTATGCTTTGTGGCAATTCTTTAACAGGAGTAGGAAATGAAGTGCTTTGCGTTGTTCCGTGTCCAAGTTGGCCATTCTCACCAAGGCCAAAGGTCCAGCACATGCTTTCTAATGTGCCGTCAGGTTTCTTTTTGTGAGCAAGCAAAGCAGTGTGAAAGGCACCACATGCTACCTCATAAATTGTCCAAGGAGACTCCTCATCAAGTATTTTTACAACTTCTGGATGCAGCCTGCTCTGCCTATCCCCCAAACCTAATTGGCCATGGCTGTTATAACCCCAAGAGTAGCATGGTAGATCTTCATCCTCGTGTGAGTCTATAGCACTAACCAGAGCTACGACATGCTCGTTTCCACATGCAACCTTGACAACAGTTCGACTGTGAAAATCCCAGACTGGCGTTGGAATGAAACTGCTTACAAGAGATATCCCACCTTCTTTGCTTTCTTGTGGGATGTTTCCCCACATCCATAGGGTCCCACGATTATCAATAGCCAGAGACATCATTCCTCCTGCTTTGACAGTACACATCTGAGAATATTGAACAGATGAAAATACCTTAACAATGCAGTCACCTTGGCATATAAGTTTTAGAACAAAACTAGTGCAAGTCATGTTATACCTTTGGTGATGCTTTGTCTTCTGCTTCAGATGTGTCGGTTGAACAATTGGTCGGTTGCAACTCAAGAAACTTGCTAAGTAAGCAAGGAACTAGGGAATCATGCGAGTCCTCCTCTCCACCAAGACCAAGTTGACCATCCATAAAGTAGTCAAGGACGCAGATACTAGTGTATAATATATACAGTCAACAAATTAATAGAAGTGAAAACAATCAGTAGTTGAACTCAATCAAAAGACTCCAAGCATATTAAGGATACATATATTGTAACCCCAGCACCAAACAGATCCATCTTCTGTTAAAACACAAATAGAATTAGACAGGGTTACCAAATAAATGAACCAGCATATTGATCATTATGAGGTTAATAAATATGGTTATCAAGAATTACACAACTTTGGCTTGAGTTCCCATCAAGGGAAAATGACATTCAAATCCCTCTCTGGTTATCAAAGTCTTGCTCTGAGACTAAAAAGAATCATTAGTAAAAATCTGAACATAGGTCTCCATTCACTTCATTGCACTTGTGCTGTAATTGAGAAATTGTAGAAAATTTGTTTAATAGTTGCATAACAATATTATCCCCTTTTTCTTATTTTCAAAGAATTCACTTAACCACCATTCCTGCTCCAAAAATATCCTTACAAGCATTTCAAGGTCTGTTTGTTCGGGATTTTTTTGAAAAAAAATATATTTTATAACCAAAAAATAATTATTTTATTATTTTTTTAGTGTTTGTTTCAGATTTTTAAAAAATCCATTTGGTTAAAAAAAACATTTTTAGCCTCAAAATCTTTTTTTTTTAATTCCTAAAATCAAGGAACTCAAGTGTAAGAGTTTCAAATCATCAAAAAATGATTTTTATGATAGTAAACAAACAGAAACAGCTTTAGATTTTTTTAACCCAAAATCAATTTTTTTTAAAGTTGAAACAAATGCACCCTCGGAGAGTTGTTAAAATATAATCAATAATAATAAGCCGGGGTCTCCTATATGACAATTTATGAATTGGCATTAGCCTTATCGTTTATGCAACAAGAATAGGAATGAAAATAAAAATTACACTTTGATGAGGTCATGCAGTTGTAAATTGAAAGAGAACATTAGAAAAAGTCTGAAGTGTTAGTGAACCTGCAAGAGCAAGACTGTGATAAGAACCAGCAGCAATACCCACTATTTTAACACTGTCTTGAGTTCCATTTGGGTTTCCAAAGTTGAGTTTTTTTGGGGAAAGTTCATCTTTTTGAGAACCATTGCCAAGCCGTCCAAACATTCCTCTACCCCAACAGTATACACTGCCATCTCCTACACAAAATTATATTATTGAACCCTCAATCAATCATAAGATTCATAACAGAGATATGTACTTTGCAAATATTGAGAAAAAATTGATAGATTAGAGGTAAATTGAATAGGGTTACCAGTAAGAAGAAGAGTGTGTGATTCACCAGCAGCGACGTCAACGATTTTCTGCGATATGTTGTCGGGATTCGGATAACTTCCGGCGACTTCCATTGCCTCCCGCGAGAACACAGACTCTATTTGCCACTTCACTGGGAAAAATCTTACGTGTAAATGTAATTCCTAAGCTGTTTTTGTATAGTGAAGAAATCCTTATCACTATTTATTTATAATATAAGAATCTCGCTATTTTAATTATAATAAAGTAAAAGTAGTGACATTTTTGATAAAAAAAAGTATGCATTTCTTTTAAAAAAAATTAGTTTTTAATAAGATGAAAAAAAAAACTATAATTTAAGTAGTTTTAAATAAACGGCAATATATAAAGAGTCGGGTGTAAGTTGCTCAAATTGCCACAAATGTGTACTTGATTGTCCAATTTCATCTTACAAACCATAAATTGACATGAATAATCAAATTGATAAGAATAATCTACTAAGTTGATATATTGTGACGAAGGCTTTTGCAAAGTCTTTTGCATGGGCAGTTCAAAAAAAGTGCATTTCTATATAAAAAAAAAATTTGTAATTTTTTTTTAAAAAAAAAAAAAGGATATTGGACAACATCGAAAGCCTTTTCATTAGCTCAATCCATTTTTACATACAAATTAAATTTTTTTTTTTCAACAAATAAAAATGTTGGATTGGAATAATATAAGTTAACTTGATTAATTTAATCAATCCTGCGAAAAAGTGAAGAAGATGAAATTGGCGTGTACTCAATTAGTAAAGTTATGAATGTTTTTTAGAAGTACATTCATAACTTTACTAATTGAGTACACACCAATTTCCTCTTCTTTCCTTTCTCTCGTTTCTCGCGGGGTTGATTAAACTAGAGACCTTGCAAAATTATGTATGTTTTAATTGACCATGTCTTTATTATTAACTATTTGAGATTTTGCATAAGTGATTTATGCTGGTGTCAAAGGATCTTGATTCAATGACCCATAAAAGTTTCTTCATTAGTAATACAGGGTTTATAGCTGGTATGTATGTATCGTCCAAAGAAAAAAGGTTTTAATATGTGTTTCGTCCTTGCAATTAGGCGTCATTTAAAAATTCGTCCATGTAATCGCTAATCCTGACAATTTACCCTTGCATTATTTAATCATTTAAAAATTCGTCCCTCCCCTCACTTAATCACTGTCATGTCATCTGATTAGCAAAAGAGCATGGGAATGGACAAAAATACCCTCGTCATCCTTCTTCTTCTTCCATTGAACAATGCATATGGTGCACTGTTCAACTTCAATTTTCCAAAAACAAACCATGAATCCAATTTTTCCTCTGTGTGTGGTTTCCACTCGTCTCTCTCTCTCTCTCTCTCTCTCTCTCTCTCTCTCTCTCAAACACATTCAATCAAGCGTTTCGGCGACGAAACACATGGAGCACTCGACTTACCAACAACCACTGTTGGTATACGAACCCACACCAATCCCCTCTCTTCCTTCTGACATCCTCACCGTCCACGCCGGCCTCCACCACCACTCAACCTTCTTCTCAGATCCTTCTCACCCACCGCAACCACGGTCATCACTATCCTCATCACTGCCGTCGCCCTTGAGCTCTCACCAGTCACAGTCTCATCCTTCTTCTCCGGTACTCTCAGATCTGACTACCTCTGCCTCATGGAAGCATCACGCTCATCTCCTCCTCCTTCTCTGATAGTCTCGTATTTGACCACCACGGCCAACAATCTCATTCATCGCCGTTGTCGTCTGTTCCAACAACACCATCCTCCATCATCACCATCCTCCAGGGAACGTGAAAGAGAAAAGTGATAGAGAGAAGAGACCATTATTGTGTTTCGTGTTGTGTTGGTGATGATGGGTCTGTTTGGGTTTGGGGGAAAAACATGTTATTGAAGCTGTTGTGCCTTCTACATTCTGGGTTCATGATTTGTGGAGGGTATATTAGTAATTTCTCAGTTGCCTGAAATTTATAGGGGTATTTTCGTCCGTTCATGTGAGTTTTTGATGAATCAGCAAGTGAATTAACCAATTAGCAGTGCCATGTCAGTAAACAGATGACTTGGCAGCGATTAAGTTGGTCAAGGGACGAATTTTTAAATGATTAAACAATGCAAGGGTAAATTGTCAAAATTAGCGATTACAGGGACGAATTTTTAAATGACGCTTAATTGCAAGGACGAAACACATATTAAAGCCAAGAAAAAATTAGTGTGGCTCGTGTATGATGTATCCATCACTTAAAAGCCCTAATTTGGCGTTGTAGAGCTTGAAAATCTGTATCAAACAAATTGGCAACATATTGCGCCCCAAAAAAAAAACAAATTGGCAGCAAAATCAGAGATAATTTTGTGACCAGAGCTAGACGTTGAAAACAGTTTACATAAACATGCTATATATACAAATTAACATAAACTTATGAACAATCCAACAATGCACAGTGTCTCTTAAATTAATTGATCGATTTGTCTTCCATTGTCTTTCACATGAAACACTAAGCAATGACTTAAATAAATATTAACAATTAACAACAACAATGATCATAAACTAAAGTAAGAGATGAATTTGCAATCTATGCTAACTAGTGCAAATGTCCCCATAAGGTTGTGCCAACATATCTTCCTCACTAATATAAGCAGAAAGATTAACATACTTATCTTGTTCATTTCTATCCCTCCACCTTGCCCTACAAATCACACAACTAGCTGATCTTCTTCCTCTACTTCTCTTCCATCTCACCAAACACTCTTCATGAATAACATTCTTACATGTTCCACATGCCACCAACCTCTCTTCCTTCTCCATTTCTTCAAGACAAACAGGACACGTGGTGCCATCTTCCATCTCTATATTCTCCTTCTTCGACCCTCCTTCAAAGAACATCTGATGAAACCTCTGTCGTAATGTAAACCCTGCAACTGCTTCTTGTAACGTTGGCATGTCTAACAAGCGTTGAAGATGACATGGTCGAAGGTTTTTTCTACGGACACAAGCGTCGTTTTGTGAAACGCCTAATACTCGAATCATAACGAATAGGATGTGTTTGCATGGTGTTGTTCGGTCGGGGCACGTGCATGTGGGTGTGGAGGATAAGATTACTGTGTATACGTTACCGGTTGCGCCGAATATGAAGAAGGTGGAGCCGGAACGGTGGAGGAGACGGAGGGGGTGACGGAGGGCTCTTACTATTCTGTCTGAAATTGGTTGGCTGTGTTTGAAACGATAGGGACGGTGACGGTTATTATTGTTGTTGTTATTTGGTGGTGTTGAATTGGAATTGGAGGCAACAGACTCCATTTCCAAAAAATGAGGAACAGTTTTGTGTGAAGAAGAATATGTTGTTGGTGGTGATGTTATGTTATGAATCGTGGTTGGGATTCTTTGTGTGGTTTTGGAGGACACGTGAAGGAATTACAAATGAAGGGAAGGGAATGGAATTTTGTAAGGTGGAGAATTCCATTAACTTAACTTGCAAACTTGGATCCTTTGAGGAATAGTGGTAAACCATGTAGCACGCTTGCAAAGACCCCTCCCTACAATACACACATTCTCAAAGCAATTAATTTTTCTTATCTATTTTTTCATTTTTTTTACGTTTCACACACGTTTTGTCCAAATTTCAATCCTCTTATATTGGAGCTTTTGCTACCCACTCTTCAATTTAATTTACAGCCTACAGAAGACTTACATTGGAACAAGAAGACTTACAATGTAACAGGAAACGCTGGTTTTTACCCCGTGGGTAATAACCAAATTGTTGAAGGGAAGTCAATCAATCCTTGTGCCCTCAGAAGCTAGTGAAAGGGACAACACCTCTTTGCAGAAATTTTTCTTCTTTTTGGAGAGAATTCAAACTGCTCTTAGTCTTTGGTATCCACTATCCCATTATCCAAGGAGGGAGTGGGCAAAGGTGATGTAACATGCTCTCAGTTGGAATATGGGAGGATAACGTGGAATCTGAAGTGGAGCCCAAGGTGGATAGAGAAAAGGTGGAGCAAAATAGATTGCCCATATAAATGAGTCCAGTCGAGTTGGACTCTAAAAATTGATTCATTTAACACTCTATTCGAGCAGTTCATTAAGCTTAAACATTTGGCTCAATTTGTAGACTCAATTAAGATAATTTAAAGGACATTTTTTTTAAAAAAAATTAATCAAAATTTAAGGCTTCATTTTTTCGTTCCCACTTTCTAGGTTTTTTTTATTATTAAAGAGGACTATTATATCCAGCGAAGAATATGCATAGCGATTATCCCGAATTAATACGTGTTGTGTTTTAATTTGAAGTCAAACATTGAACTTCCTTTTATTAGTGGAAAACATGGGAGGAAAGTGAGGAAATTAAACGGCAAATGCCCCGTCGCTATATTTTACGAAAAATTCATTCGATATATCCAGCATTACGCTTTATTACAAGGAAATACAACCGTTTAATAAGATAAATAAATTAAATGTTTAAAACCCCAATTTTTGCATATGTTATGCAATGTTCCATCAATTGAATTAAACTTATGGAGACATATTTAATTAACTTAATAAATATAAAAAACGTTAAAAACTAACTAAAAAATTATTTAAATACATAAAATCAATTATATATAATTTCGAGTCTAACTCATAAACCAAATTTTTATCTCAAGTTCAACTGATTAGGTTCATGAACCACGTTCAACAGATTAATCCACAAGTCAAATTTGAAACTATATTTGAGATTGTTCGATTCATTGTTAGTCATAGTCGACCATAAGAGCCAAAGATTTAGAAGACATGGTGGATTGTACCCACAAAATTTTACCCTACTTCTTTACATTTAAATCAGACTATTATAAAATGAGTAATTAACTTAAGAATATAAAGTGAAAGATATTGAACTTTAATAAATAAAAGTTTTCCTCAAAATAAAAATAAATAAAAGTTAGATATTAGAACCCTAAAAAAAAAATTCACTTTAAATTTGTTCAATTTTTTTTTAACTCACTTTAGATGATCATTGCCCCGACGTTTATACATTCATTACCTATTTTACCCTCTATATAAAGTTAAAACACTTCATTTTTTCTCATTTGTCTTTCACAACCTTTCCAACATTCCTCTATCATATAGGAGAGTGAGAATGAAGATTCATATTGGAAAACAATAGTTAAGTTTTTCAGTTTACTTGAACCAAAAGTTAAGCATGCTAACTTCTAGTCTTCTTCTGTAGGATTTCAAAATTTAATCGTGTTGCCTTTTGTACAATAAATCTATATACGTTGATTAAAAATATTTTGATAAATGATTTAAAAATATACCTCATGTTAAAAAAAAATTAATGCATTAATAATTGCAATTTTCTCATGTTAATTAATTGAAGGATTATATTTCACCTGCAAATACAAATACAAATGCAGCAGAAATGTTCATCAATTGGCACAAACTAAATCTAATACGAACCCCTCTCTCTAG
>Ga0315915_1009179_pt1 | contig 11327 bp, 8 predicted proteins | sample MpolbnodulesMG_FD_207738 | JGI IMG/M metagenome (GOLD analysis project Ga0315915, IMG submission 207738) | Medicago polymorpha root nodule microbial communities from Los Angeles, California, United States - branched nodules | ecosystem: Host-associated > Plants > Roots > Nodule | place: USA... | reverse complement strand
AAACATGGAAAGCAAGAATAACATCAATATCATAAGATAAATTAGAATCACACAACATCCCAATCAAAGGGAATACATACTAATAGAGTTAACTACATTTAATCCCAACAAAAAGAGTTTAGTTACTCATTGTCATGGTAACCTTACAAGGAGAAAAGAAGAGATGGAATGGAACCAAGCCATGATGTCTCAATGATCTTGTGTCTTCCTTCAATCCTTGTGCTCCTTCCTCTTTAGGTTCTCTCTATGTTTTCCCCTGTTTTCTCTCTTCCTAAAGTGGCATAAGATATCTCTAATAATATGGTATCCTCTCTTTGATCTGTTTGAAAGACCTTTTATACTTTTTTTCTCTGACTCAACTCGCCTCGCGAGTAGGTGTGCTCGCCATGGCAAGTTGAGCTTTCTTCCCCAGTGGGTTTCTGCCACGTCAGCTCTGAGGGGTTAGACCGCCTTAACTCGCCTCCCGAGTAAATATGCTCGCCATGGCGCATGGGAGGCGAGTAACTATGCCTTCCTACCTTTGCTTGCTTTTGCTACTCGCCATTGCGAGTTGGAGGCGAGTAACTTCAACTTCCTGCCTCAGCTCGCCTTTGAGCTCGCCGTGGCGAGTTGACCTTTGCAATTCTTCGTGTTTTCTTGCATCTAAAGTGTCCAGGCGTGCATTTTCCTACAAAGAGTTGGCATTAGATGTGAAAAGCATAATTGAATGATTCTTCAGTATTTGTGAGCTTTTCACAGGATAACTTGCAAAACAAGTAATCAAAGTGCCTAAAATATATAGTCTATTTAACTCCTTTTTGACACTTATCAGAGACTATTTTGACTAATACAATGCACAACTAAAGACTATTTTGACATTTTGATAAATTGAGAGACTATTATAACTACTTCTTACATATTCAAGAACCAAAATGACTATTACTCTAATAATCAATTTTTTTTTAGGTTACAAACCTCACATGATTAGAATTTTTTTTGTAGGTTACGAACCTCATAGGCAGTCCCGTTCCTACGAATCCGGAGGCTCGGCTCTGCAAGTGAAAAGAGGTACGTAATAAAATGAAAATGTATTTTTTTTTTAAAGAACAATGCTCTATTTAAATTTTTCAAAAGATGTATACAAGGTGTCCTATATATGTGTTACATCCAAAGGTGAAAATCACTACCTTATACGTAAGGAACCTCAGATCACCCTCCAAAAAAAAACACCACCTAATACCAAAAGTAAGAGGACCCAATTCAAATAGGTCAATTTTTTTTAGGCCCATACCTTGGAGAGACTTAGTTCCATTGAGCGGTCTGCACACCCCAACGTCCGGCCCTGCTCATAGGATTAGAAAGTATCTCTCTCTCCCTCCATGATCCCTTAACCTTCGGGTGGTTCATTCTTATGAATCAATTCCATAGAGTTGTTTAAAGCATGAAGCACGTTGGTTGGAGAAAAACAATGTTAATTGGATATGTTTTTTTAATAGAAATGTACACAAAACATACGATAAGATAAAATAATGATTTCTGCTTTTCTCCCAGCATAAAACACTTGCGCCCAGCTGTTTTCTCCAAAATACCCCTGCGTTAGTTAAGTCACGTACCAATGGTCTGTGTGCGAGTTAACTCACGCAGATTGACCGATGGTTAGAACTCAAGAACACATGTTTTTTGACTTTGGTCATCTTTTCAACATTCAATCTACACATTTTTTTACACCATTTACACGTTTTATTTTTTTTTACCACATTTATGGTTTTTATAACCTACACTACCATTCCCACCTATAAATACCCCTCAATATTTTCCTATTTCCTCACACCATATCACTTTCTCTCCCTCCTCACTCTCTCCCTCTATTTCTCTCTTTTTTTCTTTTTCAATAGTCTCGTCTCTTCTTACCCCTTTGAGGTATAAAGTGGTCGGTTTTGAGGTAAATAGTGGCTAACCGGCTTGGGGAAAAAGTGATCAACCCTTGGGATAAAAGTAAATTTTCTTCTTTTTACCAAATTTAAATTTAGTCCAAGGGTTGATGATGTCTTTTCTCCCAAGAAGGTTGGTCACTATTTACCCCATGACCGATCACTTTTTACTCCAAGAGGGTAAAAAGAAAATAAGCAGGTTAAGTTTTTTCGAATAAATGTATCAATTATTGTATGAATTCTATTAATAAAACGAGATGTTGTTATATGTATTAATTTTGTTCATTTCTTTTTATTTATATTTGCTTTTATTTTATGATTTTGTATTTAATGTATAAATCCGAATAAATATTAATTTAGTTCATTTCTTTTTATTTTAATGAATAAATATTTATTTTAAGTGAATAAATAAATTAGAATAAAGTAAATAAATAATTTAGAATAACGTAAATTAATTAATTAGAATAAAGTAAATAAATAATTTAGAACAACGTAAATAAATAAATTAGAATAACGTAAATAAATTAATTAGAATAAAGTAAATAAATAATTTAGAATAACGTAAATAAATAATTTAGAATAAAGTAAATAAAATAATTTGAATATAGTAAATAAATTAAAAAAAATGAGTTAACTCATTGTGTGTGACTTAACTCACGCTGCATGACTTAACTTGCACAAATTTTTACACTTGCGTTAGTTAACTAACGCATGTGTAGTTGTGGTATTTTAGTTGGACGCGAGCGAAACTTGTTGGGTAAAGAGCAAAAATTTAAAATAATACTATCATCTTTCTTATCATGTGCATCAAACATATGATATGATAAATGTTTATCTTGTCACTATTATATCATATATTTATCGAACTTTTTTTCTTCTTCAAGTAGCTTAGTGGCTAGAGCTCACACATTTTAAATGTGGAGAAGTGAGGTGTCGGGGTTCGAACCTCAGCCCCTGCATATAATATGCAATATCTCTACCAACTAAATTAAGATCACAAAAATATTTTTATCCAACTTTTTATCGTATCACATTATGCCCACGAAAGAGACCCTAATTGTTTTCGGTTGTCACACTTTTCTTATAAATTAGAGTACCCCATCCACTCACTCCCTCACACATCATTATTCTTTCCTCTAAACAAATATTTTCCAACCCTTTCCTTCTTGATCAATGGCCTTTTCTCAAGAAGTTGAATCCCCATCTCCCTCCCTAGTTTTTCAAGTACGAAGAAACCAACCAGAGCTAATCATTCCAGCCACACCCACTCCCCATGAAACCAAGCTACTATCCGATATAGACACACAAGGTGGTCTTCATGCCAATGTTCCAATCATACAATTCTACCATAACGAGCCATCAATGGCAGGAAAAGACCCAGTTGAAGGCATAAGAAATGCAATTGCACAAGCACTTGTGTTTTACTACCCACTTGCTGGTAGAGTTAAGGAAGCTGATTCTGGTGGTAAACTCATGGTGGATTGTAATGGAGAAGGTGTTATGTTCATTGAGGCAGATGCTGATGTAACACTTGACCAATTTGGGGAGCTTAAAGCACCTTTTCCATGCTTACAAGAACTTCTTTATGATGCTGCTGCTCCGGAGGGAGTTCTCAATACTCCCATCCTGCTTATACAGGTCTATATATAGAATTTCTATTTCTATTAGAACATGGTTACATAAAATAAAATTAACTATGCATGGCAACATCACTAGATCTATGCATAACCTCTAAAAAAAATAAAAAATATCTATGTATAATGCATTATACATATATAAAATAATTTTGCACTAAGCTTTACATACTAATAATTAAATTCAAAGAATGACTACATGTACCAATAATAGGTAGTAGCGTAAGGTATTTAAATATCTTAAACAAGTAGTCATTTCATGCTTATAAACAAAATTTGGTTGGGAGTGCATAATAACTTTGGTTCAATCTCTTCAACAAGTAGTATTGCGTCGGTATGTCACAATTTAAAAAAACAAAATATTAGAATCTAAAAAAAATCTAAAAACAGTTTTAAATAAAAAGCTGTCAAGAGTGGTTTATCAAAAAATAGATTTTCTTTGGAGGAGAGAGAAAATTAGTGTCAAAAGATTGCAATAATTTAAAAAAAAAAATGATTTTTATCACGGTACACAAACACAAAATAGATTTTGATTTTTTTTATAAAAACTCTAAAAAAATAATCTCTAAATTATTCAAATATCACTTTTATTTTAATCCGTAACAAAGAGACTCCTTATCACTAGGTTTTTTTTATTTTATAGATGTTTGCTTTTTACCTTTAATTTTTTATCACTATGGCAAATACCTTTTTTTAGTCCTTTTAGTTTGACATAACTCCCAAGTTAATCATTTAAGTTTCAAATAGGTTCTTTTAGTTAATAAATTATTTCATTGTTACCTCTGCTGTCAGTTTCCGTTTAATTGATGTTAATGTGGCCGTTAAGTTGCTGACTTAGATCAAAACGATGCGTTTCAAAGGCTCCAGGTAGTCCAAAATTTGCGTTTAATGGTCACAAACTATCATTTATAGGGCTAGAAAGGCAGTTATTGATAACAAGAACCGCCTTTCTAGCCTTATAAATGATCATTTGTGACCACTAAACGCGTCATTTGACACCCTAAAGCCTTTAAAATACACTATTTTAATCCAATTCAACAACTTAATAGCCAAATCAGCATCAGTTAAATCGAGACTGACAACAGGGGTAACGTTGAAATAATTTATCAACTAAAAGAACATATTTAAAACTCAAAGGACTAACTTGGAAATTCTGCCAAACTAAAAGGATCAAAATGGTATTTGGTCTTATTTGCGTATATAAGTTTGATTTTTTTAACAACAGGTGACACGTCTGAAATGTGGTGGTTTCATCTTTGCTCTCCGGTTCAACCACGCTATGGTAGACGGAGTTGGCACAGTTCATTTCATGTTAGCAATCACAGAAATAGCAAAAGGTGCAAAACAACCTCCGATTCAACCTGCATGGCAAAGAGAGATTCTAAACGCAAGAGATCCTCCACATGTTACATTCAACCACCGCGAATACGAACAACTAATCGATATCCAAACTGATACCATTTTAACCGCAACAGAATTTTCAGAACGATCTTTCTTCTTTGGGCCCACCGAGATATCTGCAATACGAAACCTACTTCCACGTCATCTCGACAATGCATCAACCACCTTTGAAGTCCTCACATCGTACATTTGGCGTTGCCGCACAAAAGCTTTGAAATTAAACCCAACCGAAGAGGTTCGAATGATGTGCATCGTGGATGCACGTGGGAAATTTGATCCTCCTATTCCGGTTGGTTACTATGGAAACTGTTTCGCATTCCCAGCAGCAGTTGCAACCGCTGCTGAGATATGTGGAAACCCGTTAGGGTTTTCCGTTGAGTTGATAAAGAATGCTAGTGGTGAGGTGAGTGAAGAGTATATGCATTCTGTGGCGGATTTAATGGTGACTAAAGGACGACCATTGTTTACTATTGTGAGGTCTTGTCTTGTGTTGGATACGACATATGGTGGATTTAGAAATTTGGATTTTGGATGGGGGAAGGCAGTGTATGGTGGACTTGCTAAACCTGGGGCTGGGAGTTTTCCTTCTGTGCATTTTCATGTCCCTGGCCAAAATGCAAAAGGAGATGAAGGAATATATGTTTTGATTTCCTTGCCTACTAATGTTATGACAACTTTTGCCAAAGAGTTAGATGACTTGATTGCTTGAGCGACGACAGCAATAAATTAAGCCACTTTATCTATTTTTAGAATGTCTTTTATTTAAGTATTTGAAACCGCAAATAAAGTCTGAGAGTAGTTTATCTACCGAAAAAAAAAAAAGGTCTGAGAGTGGTTTCATTGTTTGCATTGAAGAGTTTTTTTTTTTTTTTTTTTTTTTTAGTTTTAAGAAATAGCTTGGCTTTGTGGTACTTTTGTATGAGTTAATAAACTATACTGTGAGTTTAAAGGGATATCGAAGTAGTTTTACTTGACTTTTAAGAAGTTATTACTTGTCACCTTGTACTATCAATTTCAATTTAAAAATGAGCATTGCTACAGCTAGGGACAAATATTATCAAGAAAGACTCGCGAAAACAAATTTAATCAATGCAAAAGCACGGTTTTGCGGAATTCACGGAAGCTGGTGGGAAAAATATGCTATGTCAATAATAATATTGAGTTAATGAAACACACCTTCAGGATATTTTCACTAAACATTTTGTCGCTACATTTATCATTTTCCTTTACGAATACATTTATGAAAAGGGAAATGCTAGATGGTGCAGATGCATGTTCACGAAAGCTTTCCAAAGGAGTTGGAAATATGTTCTTTTTTGAAGGAAGGGGTTGGAAACTTAATGTCCATCAGATCTTGTTTTAATTGACCGACCCTTTCATTGTAGAAAAATAGCAAGAGGTTTCATTAAAAAAAAAAAACCGGGAATGTCTGTGTTTTCTGGCCAGCAAAACCTTTAATGCTTGTTTGATGGTCAAGATAGAGAGACATGATATGATATGATTGTCATATTCTACTTAAATCTCATGTTTTATGCCTCAAATAGATAGGATAAAATAAACCATTTTTTTTTATCATATCTTGATTTGCCTTTGTAATTTTTATCATGAATGTAGACTAAATTAGAAACTATATTAATAGGATTATAAATTCATTCCTTATTTATTATCATGATATTTTGTTGTTTTAAAAATGCTCTCATTTTTAAAATAATGTTATCATGTATTTCTTATTATAATTAATTACATTCCATAAAAAAATATTATAAGCAATTACATGCCGCTTTAAAAATATTTAATTAATTACTACAGTAATTTTCTCATTTAATTATAATGAAATAATGATATCATGTTTGTTATCATGTGCGCATCAAACATATGATAGAATTAATGTTTATCATATCTGTATCTTATCATGTCTATATCCAACTCATATATCATATCATGTCTTTATCGTATCTTGTCCATCCAACGGACCCTTAATTTACATATTTGTCATTTACTCATAACTAACTTAAACTAATGACAAGCGATTTTTATGTCTAAATAAAAATGTGCACATTTGCTAACCAAAACCTTAATGTTTCTATGTTGGTATACGTTAACAACCTCATATCTAATTTAGTCCATGTGATACACTTTTAGATCATTTAGTTTGTGTAATGTTTTATTTATAGAGTTTAATGGTGATGGGTTGACAATCCAAAATAATTTTGCACACAACCAATTAAAACATTTAAAATCGTCACATCAATTAATGACTTTAATTTACGTGGTAGTTTAGTATATATTTAATTTGTTGTGTGCAAATTTGTTTTGGACTATCAACCCACCGTAATTAAAACTAAAAAAAGTATCTTACTTGGACTAAAACAAATTAACGAGAACATCGTTGAAAAATATACATATCATAAAACTCTTATCCCTAAACTTTAAAAAAAAAAATATATATTACACAAAGTGATACCGTATTTAAGCCATTCCATTCTGCTGTTAAACAAATAAGAAAACATTTAGGCAATTCCTAAAAACAACATATTTAAGCGGATTTTTTAGTTAACTTACATTCTGGCTTGAATTTTTTGACACTAGAAAGAACAGAGTTTGTTTCAAATGACTGATTGACTTTGTATATGGATTACATATATTCTCCCTTCAATTTCACATGATGTAGAAATTGCTGTCGTAGAATAGGTGTCAGTGTCTGGCCCTTAATTTAGAAGTTGTTTCCCTCTCAAAGATCTCTCTTCTAACATAAAATGCTGGTCTTCTTGGTGAGTTTGGGAGTTCATATTTGTTTGTTAGCATCGATATAACATCAGACATTGTTGGTCGATCATTTGCGTATTGTTCTACACATAAGAGACCAACATGAATGCACCTTTTCACTTCATCAGGAGCAAATGTGTCATTTAATGTTGGATCCATTAGCTTTAGATACTCACCATCATTCCATAGCTCCCATGCCTATCAATAATTTAATCAAATTAGGAACAAGGAATAGTAATATTTATATTAAAAAAAGGAATAGTAATATTTATATTAAAAAAACTCAAAGAGAGTAATTCACATACATGTCCTATTAGATTTAGTGGCCGATCAGCATCATAGAAGCTATTGTTTCTTCTTCCACAAACAATTTCAAGAAGCAACACTCCAAAGCTATAAACATCAGACTTTGTCGAACATATTCCTTCCATAGCATACTCTGGAGACATGTATCCACTGCATAAGAAATTAGTTAATAATCTCAATTTTTCACGTAATCATCAATAAAAAAAAAGTAGGAATAAAGAAAACTTTGAAAACATACTACGTCCCAACAATCCTGTTGGTGTTAACCGTTGATTCTTATTGTGTGAACATTCTTGCCATACCAAAATCGGAAATTTTGGGGTTCATATTCTCATCCAGAAGTATGTTGCTTGCTTTCAAGTCTCTATGAATGATTTTGAGTCTTGAGTATTTGTGAAGATAGAGTAATCCTTGAGAGATTCCTTCAATTATGTTGAAGCGCTTCTTCCAGTCTAGTAACTTCCTTCTTGTACAATTTTCTCAATGAAAACATAATAATCAATGTTAAAATGTAGGAAAATGCTAGATATCAAGAATGATTTTATCAAGAAAGATTCAAGAATGACATGGCAGAATAATCATCTTTAGATTTCAGTCTTATTTATTAACCTTTAATAAATAAAAAATACATAACACCCACCACCCCATGATTTTCGGCCAGGCTGAGATTTTGTTGGCTAACATTAATTTCAGAACAATTTCTTGATAAAATATAAGGGTGATTATTCTGCCATGTCATTCTTGAATTTTTCTTGATAAAATCTTTCTTGATATATAACATTGCTCTAAAATGTATACTACTGAAAAGTAGAAACAAAATGCTATTTTAGTTTTCTATGCACAAGAATTACATAAAATGTTTAATTAAGAAAACTCAAAAGTTTGTTGTAAATTGCTCAATCGTTGCATAATAATGAACACAATTTCATGAATTTGTCCTAAAAAAAACATCACATACACATATAGATTTCAACATATTCTCACCAAATAGATAGAAATCCAGGCTTTCGTTTGGCATATATTCGTAAATTAGAATCCTTTCTTCTTCATGAATGCAACAACCAAGTAGTTGTACAAGATTGGTGTGCTGAAGTTCACATATAAGTACCAATTCATTTTTGAATTCCACAATTCCTTGTCCAGATGTTTTCGAAAGTCTTTTTATAGCAACTTCTTGTCTCTTTGCCAAGATTCCCTGAAGTCGTAAAACAAAAGAACAAAATTTAGGTGCATTTATGTAAATACTTTTACTATATATGGTTCTTAACTTAATACACTTTATGCAATTATAATAACAAACTTTTGGAAAATTATATGAATTTGAAGAAATCATAGATACTTAAGTTAAGAACCATATAAAAAAAACCTAAAAAAATGCATGATTTTGTCCAAAGCAATAATCCCCAACCATTAAAAAAAAACTGTGAAATGTTAACATGTTCCCTTAGAACACATGTAAATATACCAAAAATAAAAAGTATTTATTAGAAGTTGTGCCAATTTATTTCTCAAAAATAATTTAAACATTATTAGAAACATTTGTTGGCAACATTAAGATGGTGTCATAATTGTAATAGTAATTTAAACATTTTTCGACGCTTTAAAACATGCTTTTAAACAAACATAATCATTAATATATAATTAACATAGTTTAACTTTAAAGTCACCTTATAAACGGGTCCATAGCCTCCCTGTCCTAACTTGTTTTCAGGGGAAAATCTACAGTTGCTTCCAAAATTGCTGCGAAGTTAAAAACTTTTATATCATGTCCCTTGAAGTCATCTTCAAGATCTTTGATATCATATGATTCATTGGAATCCGCCAAATATTCGCTCTTACCCTCCTTTCTTTTGTTTTTCTTATCTATATAACCAAAAAGATAAAAGAAGATAAAGTTGAAAATAAAGGGGTTGGATTTAGACATTTGGTACATACGTACTAGACTATTTTAAAGTTTTCTTATACCTTTTAGTGCATTTTTTTTCTTTTTGGCTATGCATAAAATGAGCGAGAACAATATGAGTAAAGCAATTGCGATTGCAGCAGCTATCCATATCCATCTTTTTTTACCTGCATTCTATACACAATTAATTTGAATTGTGATATAAGCATATTCATCTCAAACTTTTAATTTTTGGCCTTATCTTGATGCCAAACCCTAATCCTATCTTTCAAATTAATTCAAAATCCTCGTTACAACAATGATTTTCGGGAATCATTACGATTATTATTTTCCATCACAAGTTTAGTCATCAAAGAGAAACTATACCCTAAAACATTCAAACACTCATAACTTTCTCTTGACTAATCCGATTTTGATTTCATCCGTTGCAGTATATCTGTAGAAATATCAAAACTCTTATAAGAAAAATTTGTTGATGTTTCGTTTTTGCTAAGCCATTTTGGATATTCTTTCTAACATTGATAAATAGATATATACCCTTTGACACCTTTCTACTCCATCCGTCCCGGATTAACTGAGTTATTTGTTCATTTAACATTGATAAATAGATATATACCCTTTGACACCTTTCTACTCCCTCCGTCCCGAATTAATTGAGTTATTTGCTCATTTCACACATATTAAGAAAAATGTATAAATGAAGTAGAGAGAAAAGTGGTTTTAAATGTTTTGTTCACTATTGGTGCATTATCCACTATCATAAATGCAAAGTGGAATATATTGAATTGAGAGTGATGGAAGTAGTATTAATTAGAGTTATAAAAGGAAAAAAATTAATTAATATTGTATTGAAAAGTGAAATGACTCAGTTATTTTGGGACACATTTTTTTTTATAAATGCCTCAGTTATTATGGGACGGAGGGAATATTTTATTTGACTTTAGGTCTTGTGAAACAAAGAACATTTTTTTCCCAACCTTTTCTTAATCAAATTGCATTTTCTGCCAATTAAGGTACAAGGCGAGTTTGTCTCTTATAGACAATGGATATAGGTAGTTTATTTTGAATAGCTGCGTCTTATGATCCACATGTAGGAGACTGAGATAAGTTAGGTTGGGTTAGGATTTGCAAGACCTAAGTATGATCCGTTCAAAAAAGTTTAAACCTAAGTTTAGTTTTTTATTTGTCATGGGCTTTTTTTAGCTCCTAGTGTGACCTTTTTGGAAGCCTTATACAACTTTTACGTTACTTAAAAACCTATTTCATATTAATATATTTAAGAGGAATGCTAGCAACACTCTCTTTTGAACACTCTCTCTAACACTCACTCTTTTATTGGATGAAATTCATGCATGTCCCACCACTTTGTGTGGGTTCTATTTCCAAAGTGTACACTCACAATGATTT
>Ga0315915_1009178_pt1 | contig 11327 bp, 5 predicted proteins | sample MpolbnodulesMG_FD_207738 | JGI IMG/M metagenome (GOLD analysis project Ga0315915, IMG submission 207738) | Medicago polymorpha root nodule microbial communities from Los Angeles, California, United States - branched nodules | ecosystem: Host-associated > Plants > Roots > Nodule | place: USA... | reverse complement strand
GATACTATATAATCCTTATTCAGAATAAGAATCTCAACATTGTAAAAGTTCAGCAACATCATTTCACTCCATAAATCAGAATGTTAAAAAAAGGAGAAGATGAGTGTCAGCGGAGAACTGGGGGTAAAGTGAATATTGAAGCACAATAATCACAGTAAAGCAGAGTTGTGCCATGGTGCAAGGACATTAGAATTGTTAATAAAAAAATTAGGAAAATTGATGTCTAATTAGACAGTGTTAAGCGTTAATTCATAGAGGGGGTGAGTATTTTTATCAAAATAGAGGGGGTCTATGTGTTGTTTAAGAAAACCTCAGGGGAGGTTAGTGTAATTTCCCCATAATAATAATAACTTTGTCTTGTTCAAAAAAGATAATAATAACTTCAAGAGAGCTGAACCAAAAATTCAAATAGAAACAAGGAAGCTTGAAGCTTACTGAAGTTTTGTCTCAGTGGACACGGCTTTTGTTTACGAACGGTGGACGGTTTTATTAGTTGCCAATGATGCAACTTTTACCTAACACTCATACAAAGTATCTTATTACAACTTACAAGTACTACATGAAAGACACACATAGCTGCAATACCCCAGCTTCCTACACGGTTAAAAGTGGGGTAGCACTTCGGTGACTTTGAGTGTTGGGTCTTACAAAAAATATCTTCAACTTTCTTTTTGAATCATTTTTTTTTATTCTTATTGGAATCATTTTTAAATATCGCTACATGATTACAAATTGTGATTTTCCAAGTGATAGTTAGAATGGAATTAAGTTTTCTTATTGTGGCGGCAAAAAATAATTGATGAAAAATGTGAATACTTTTAGCATGAATGTTGAATAATTTAATCAAAATCAAATTGGGAAAGCTATGAAGATACAAAGCGGACTTTGTAATCAACTATGCTAAATAAGTGGGAATAAAGGTCAAAAAGGGCCTGGAACTGCATAAAAAATAAATAAAAAACAGAGGATTCACATAGGGAGTAAGACTGGGTCCAATACCACTTCATCTTGGAAGGAACAGCAGGAGCTATATTGATCCAAAAAGAAAGGAAGAACAACCAACATACATGTTTTCAAAACAAAAAAAACTATACATTTTGTCCATGTGTCAATTTGCGAGATAATTGCTCCATTGGCCCTTCATATTTGCTCAAAAGTCCATCAATTTACCTAAAAATCAGAACGATTGGTTTATTTTTACTGAAAATCCATCGGAAGTCTTTTGTCAGGGTTGAGCAACTTCGGGTACCTAAAGAGCATCCTTCAATTTGCAATGGCAATGGCGCTCGCTCAACTGCTTTCACCAATCTCCCAGCCATACCCAAGAACTGGGGAAATGGATTCCTTGCAGTCAAATGGTAACCGAAGCTAGATCTCAGCCACCAGATTATGATCAATAATTTCAATTAATTTGTCAGTGTTAAACTTAAATCTTCGCCGTCCAATTTCAATCAAAAGGGACTGTGTGACAGCAGCTGTACCACCACTAATTTCTATTGATAGTCACTAAGACCCAACTAAAACACATTTGATGAGTAAATAACTTGATCATTGTGAAAGATAATCCAACTGTAGTCGCAAGTATAACCGTTCTCAATAAGAGAAGAGTTTAAGATGCCGACACAAATGAATGGATGGGCAATGCAGGCAGATGAGGAACACATTGCCTAACATACTATCATGGAGAAGTGTTCAAGTGCATCTCAACATAAATTGTGAGGCAGAAAAGGAGAAGGATAACACTAAGGAGAGTCAGAGCACTAAAAAAAATGACCTATTGTTGAAAAAAAAAATGATGCTCCATCGCTACTCCTTGTTGGTTATTGATTATAGATAATACAGGGAAGAATCTAGGATGAATCTTCCCATGCCTCTGCCTTATACAGGGATTTACCCAAAACCAATATAAGAGGTAGTGTTGAGAGGAACAAGTCAGGGAGTCAGAGTTCATGCGTAAAACAAGCAGGCTAAGATTGATGTATTCAACAACCTAGAGACTATTTCTCAACTTAACAAAGAGTTAAGATTAATAGACACAATTACAGTCTGAAAAAAAGCTAGAAATCCAACATTTCTCAGAAGTTGAGAATGCAAGTTAAAGATGAATCATATGATTCTACAAATCATATGATTTTCCAACAGAGGCCAATAGAATAGAACCAAATATGGTGGACCTTTTCTCTATTGGTTCATAAAAATCCCAAGACTTCACTGTACAAAATCAAGTTGTATAAGACATCAAATCAAACAATGGCTTCTTCGCTATCAAGTTCAGAATCAGGCAATAAAAATAGAACAAAGCATAATGTATAATACCTTGCATTCTACAATTTCAGATTTTCAAAAGCTAGAAATCCAACACTTCCCAACAAAGCTCTGATTGTCCTCATGACTAAGTGATGATATGCATTCTACTAATTGAAATGTTCAGATTAAGATGAGGATCCATTAAAGTTAATATGTAATATTACCAATATAGGCTCATCATGCAATCTCTTGTAAACATCAATTAGTATGACCACTAGCAGTACATATCATAAAAAATTTAGACTATCAAGAAAACCGAACACTGTAGAGCTCTTATCATAGAAGTTCAAAAAAGAATCAGACCCATTGAAGATATATTGTAGATAGCCTTGCTTTGCATTTGCAAGAGGCTGATTCCACAACTCAAATACAATTATACAACAACAACACCAACCATTGCAACAAGATTCCCATTCCATATAAATTTGATATCGTCACTACACTTTCCTAAAAGATCATTAGATTATCTGATACTTTCTCAATATAAACAGGTGTTTCAAAGTACTTTTCATTATTAGATTAGTAAAGCATTACCACCAACAGAGTTAGCAGGTTGAAGGCCACTTCCTTCATTTCTAGGATAAGTGATTGGGTCAATTTTAGCCTTTCAGAATTCATCTGAGACTGACTCCTCCCATTTCAGATTAAACACTTGATCAACATCACACATGCTTTGAATATGAACTGGCGGCAACATCTACTTTTAAATAATTTATTTCTCACTAGGATTGGACTCGTTGTGATTCATTTGGATAGTTCTCATGAGATCAAGGTTTCATACCTCATTGCCACCATTGTGCCCAAAAAAATGCAGAGTGTAAAATATAAATTCTCATCTCTATATTTACACCTATTGTATATCTAAATCACCACCTAGATTAAAGAAAGCTCAACCGCACAATAGATGAGAACATATCATCACTTAGTAATTAATACAAACAATTATCGTGGCAGCCAAGTTAAAATCATCATCACCAAGTAGGTTCAATAAATTGCATGCACAGAAAATTAGTGAAACTCTATTTAAAAGATTCAGAAAATGTGACCCCATGACATGTGTATCGATTAATCACGCACAAATAAACGAAGTTAACCACAAGAATCATGAACACAATACCTAGACACTCGCACACTGATAATGCATTCCAATTCCAAAATTTCCAAAACATTTTCATAGATAACACAAATGACGCAAATTAAAACAAACCAACAATCCCACAATTTTAATAATATGTGATAAAGATTGGTAACACGAGAAATCATCAAAGTTCTACAGATAGATCATCGTACTAAACAAAATATTAAAATATAAAATCCCACAACAACATACTATAATCCCCAATGATCAGGTTTCAGTCTCCGTCTCGATCTTCGCGGATTCAGCCGCATCCTCTGCAGAAGGAGGAGCATCAGCTGTCGGAGCCTCAACAGCAGCATCCTTATCAACGGTGCTAGAATCAACGGAAGGTCTAGCCTTAACGGTTTCAAGCATCTTCTTACTGATTTCCTTGGAATAAACCTGAAGGATCTCAATCCCGTCACCACCGTCAGGAACAGCGGAGTCACCGGCGACAGAGAAGGCATCTTCCTCGATCTGACGAGCGGCGGAGGCGGCTTCGTCGGAGGGTAATGTGCCGTAGCGTTTGGAAAGGACGGAGGGAGTGGTTAGGGTTTCGATTAAGCGAGTGATGACGGCGTCGCGGGTGCGTTGGGTAGGTGGCCATATGCTGAAACCGGCGGAGGGGGGTTTGGTTTGGTCGCCGTTTTGTTGCGGTGGTGGAACGGAGTTTGAGTCCGAAGAGGTTACGGTTGTGACTTCTGAGTCGGACATTTTTGGAGATGAGAGGAAAGTGTATTGGAGTAGCAACAATTTTGGGTTTCTGGGGCCAACAAAAGAACGAGAGTTGCGAAATAATTGGGATGTGGCAGTGGTGTAAAAATTCAAAATTATGATGTTTCTTTTAATATAATTTAACTAATAAGTGATTTCGAATTTATCTTGATAATGTCTCCTCGTAATTTAAAAATAAATTGAACTTTGAACTGAAAACGGTAATTTTGTTTAGTAAAAAAAAAAATCATAATTGGTCAAAAGAAAATATTGCTAGATATACATTTAAAAGTTGAGTGTGATGACAAAACTTCAAGGATTTGATTTAATTGTAAACAAATGGCTCTTAAATTTGAAGGTCTAGAGTAGGAAACTAACTAGTACCTTAAAAGAAAAATAAATTTAAATTCATTTGTCAGGGTTTTTTAAATTCAAAGGTCTTTCTTTAGATTTAGGTACACCCTAAATTTATCTTATAAGACAATGTTCCTTAAAAAAATATGTGACAACAGACTTCCTTAAAAAAAACATGATAACCAACTTGAATAAAATACAATCACACATTATTTTATTTTATTTAGTCAAAAAGAAAAGGTTTTATAAGTAAAGCTCAATTAACCGATGTAAAGACATTGGTATGCAGTAGTTATGGTTTGAATCCAAATTCATCATTTTTTTAATAAATTATTTCTTCAAATTTAAAGTGTGTGAGTTTGGCTGCTAACCTATTTAACAAAAAAAAAAACAAATTATTATCGCATTTTGAAAATACCAATTTCAATCCAATCGCCACAACAAGATTAAAATCCCCAAATTAAACTTGGTAACTGAACGGTAACTCCATCCATTTTCTTTTGGATCAACTCCCAATTCATGCCATAGTCTAATTTGCCAAACCACCCTTGCAACACACAACAAGGCCATATATTTTCCCAACCCCCTTCACCTAACCTTCCATCTCACCACGTAGTTGCTGATAACAACGCTTTCATGATGCTGATTGAACAACACAATACAACTACCACCCATTTTCTCAATTGCTGTCAATAGTAATACTGGTTGGTATTTTGTAGTACATATTCCTCACCTTTCCCCCATACCTCTCATAAAAAAAATTAAGAGACAATGAAGAGAGCAGGAATAATTAAGAGAGATGTGAAGAGGTGACAACAAAAAGGGTACAAATTAAGATAAAGTTGGGTGTTTCAACAATGGGTAGAGGCAGAGTCTTGTATTCTACATTGCAAAAATAAAAGGCATGGAGTAAATCTTTTGCATTCTTTACACTTGATTCAATTATACTTCGACCATACAAATCATAAACAATAAAACAACACTTTAAGTTTCACTAACCAATGTAGTATACCCTATCAAAGACAATACCCCAAAAGTATATGTTGTTTTAACAAGTGAGTCCTTGAACACAAAGGAACTTGGTCATTAGTAGTACAACAAGATTATCGTCAAAAGTTAGCAGGCAGTAACTGGAATATCATATAATTATGCTTGAGCTAATTAAGTTGATTGTCAAACGCCGCATAGCCACCAAAAATATATTTTTCAGTCATTCACCAAGTTATTGACACTGCATCAGACTTCTATGAAGTAATAATTAGGTATCTCTGGTGGGGAAGGCAGGTTTGCCACATATATGAACTGTTCCAGACAATGAGTTCAAGTCAATCGACTTGCAATAATAAGAATTAACTATAACAAATGAAATGTTAAAAGTTAAAACAATCACCTTCTTTTGCTTGTATTTCTCCCTAACAGCTTTGAAGGATGCTGCCCTTCTTGACAAATACAAGTCATGTAAAATCATAACACACTCTTCCAATTCAGCTGACTTGTAACCCAAGCATTCACATAGGGATGAAGTCTGCAATAGATTCTCAAAAATAAGTACCTTGAAATACTATTCTTTTATAGAATTCAAGTAGATTAAAATCCATAACAGCAAATATTTACCCAAGGATGTACTCCAGGCCGGAGAATAAATCTAGCAAGAAAAATAACAGAAGCAGCCACAATAGAAGGCAAGAATCTTATACATTCATAGTCCAACAAGCTTATCTCGGCAAGATAGTTGCACAGATGTTCGAACTGCAAATTGGAAGTCTGAAATTAAAACAAACAAACAAACAAACAACAATTAGTTAACACAGTAAAAAGTTTTGACATCATCAGCTAGTAATAAAACAACAATTCAAATTACCTTTCGATTCTCAGAAGCAATCCCAACAAAACTCCTGAAATGAATCATAGCAAGTGCAAATAAACATAATTAGTCCAATTAACTTCATTTCAACAAGGCTTTAAATATTCAATTTACGATAAAAAAAAATGTCTTTACTTTAGAAATGTGATGACATTAGGGTTGCCCATTTCAAAATTTAGGGTCTTGAGTATGTCAGCTTCCATCTTCAAAACCTAAATTAACAACAACATACATTAGAAACAAAGCAACACAAGATAAAAAATTACAATAAACTTATCCAATCAAGAACAAAATTTGATACAAGACCAAATAAAAGAATACTATATTACCTCGTCAAGATCATAGGTGTTATCAGTGATTTGGCAGAAATCTATAGCCTTTGGTGGGGTTATTTCTTCATAGTTCCTGCATATTAAATAGAATTAAAATTTTGATTCAAAAGCAAACTAACATAACAGCATTTATGAAAAGAAAAAAAAAAGTTGTTGAGATCTTACGATGCAATGAGCATGGATGAAACGCCAAGCAACTGAAGCTTAGATCTAATGACAGGTTGGTTAGATAAGAATCTATCAATGTATGAAACAGAGAGATGAAGGGTTTCAGGAAGAAGCGTGTATTCATCTGCAACCTCAACCAACCAATCAACCAATGTGCCCCTCATGTTTGATGTAATGCCTCTTTGAACATTCTCCATATAACCAACCATCTGTCTTCTCTTTTTCTCCATGGTTTGTAGATAATCAAATATGTCGGATACATAAGGCTTATCGAAAATTGAATTAAGAAAAGGTAGGGTTGAGATTGATTTGTTGAGATTGGGATTTTTGGGAAATTGGAGTTTATGTGTGGGCTTATAATCAAAATCAGGAAGATTGAGATCTGGAAATTCACCCAAAACAACTCTCTGTCTTTTGGGAACCATGACATGTGGAGGTTGTTGATTGGTGTTGGCTCTCTTCTTTGATGCGCGAGTCTCCATCTTTCAGAGAGAGTGGTTAAGTGTTGCTCTGAAAGAAAGAGGAGGAGAAATCTAGGGTTTGGGAGTGAGTGAGAATTGGGGAACGGGTTTTCTTTTTTATATAACAGAAGAATAGGTAGGAAAATTTGTGTTTCAAAAAACAAGAGCAAAACCAAAATGATTCCCATAGCGCCGCTAGTTTCTTTGTTCTTTGGATTGAGGTTTGAATATGGCGCGCGCTGCTTTCCCCCGTCCAATTAAAAATAATTAAATCCCAATTTTCTATTTTGAAAGGAAACCCCAAAAATAATTTAAATTTCTAGAGTACGTTTGAAAATTTTATATGCACAAGCAAAATTTCTAGAGTCTTTTTTTTTTTTTTTTGTGGTGGCCGGGATTCGAACCCCGGACCTTGCATATATAATGCATTGTCCTTACCAACTGAGCTAAACATATGGTCTTTAAATTGATAGTAAAACGACATTTAAAAATTATTTTAAAAAAACTATTTTCTCTCTTTTATAAAAATGTTGACAATTTTTTTTTATTACTTAAAATAGTTAAAATTCATTATTTTTTATGATAAATTGTAAAAAATTAGTATGATTCTTATAAATAATTAAATGATATTTTTTTCTTATGAAATGGTATTTTCTAAAATATAAAAGTCGATAAATTAATTAGTTCTTTATTTCATAAATATGGTAATTAATTTATTGATTTAGAAAGCAACTATATTGACTTAAATACATAATTCAATTTGTTAGCGTACCATAGAAGCTCCCTTAATTATTTGTTAATTTGTTTTTAAAATATATTTTATGGTTTTTTAGAGACAATTTTTTGTTATAAAATGTTGAGACATTTTACAACAATAGTGCTACTTCTTCTCTTTTAATCTCGACTATCTAGAGATAAACTAGGATATCATTGAAAACAAAATACTTTATAAATAGTTTAGAACTACAGTTAAATACAATAACCAAATTATTGGACTCGGGTGGTTAATGAGCTCCCCTAGAATGAGTCGTTTGAAGAATCAGAGTTCGATTCCTGATGAAAACAATTCTTAATCAAATTTTATTTATTTACTGGCCAAACTTCAACTTAATAAGACCATTTTCACTTATAAACTAGAGGGTTAACATAAAAAATAAAAAAAAAATCAGTTAAATGCAAAAATTCTAATTTTCTATTCTCAATTTTACTGTGGGATTTTTTTTGGAATAAAAGAGGGTCTAAGTTTTTTTTTTTAAAAAAAACAAATATTATAAGCAAACTAAACATTGGGTAGCAAAACCCACACTATATACAAACAAAAATAAATTAACTTGGACGGAACATTATTCATAAATCATCAAATTGAAACCATCTTCGCAACCTATGTTTTGGCAAGGACATTAGCACATCATCTATGAAGATTGTTTTTTTGACATTTATTGTGTCTTAGTAACACAAGTAAATGATTAAAAAACTCAGCAGCAGTTAACTGCCGGCGTGTTTTTTAGTTATAAGTCAGCGGTAGTTAACTACCACTGGGGTATTTTAGTCTTTTACTTATGTTTTTAAGAAGTATTGAAAGTCAAAAAAGCAATTGTCATCATCTATTCATGGTAGGATTGGCAAATCTTGATTTTGCAATCCATCTCCATAAATCTCTTGATCTTTTGAATAAGTTGCATCTGTGACACTCCTCATGTCCTACACGAGACAAGCAACGAACCACTATTTGAGAATCAGCAAAAACATCTAGTGCCTTATAGCTACGATCTTATGCTAAAAAATAATTTTTGAAAGCGAACTTAAGGTGTTTCATTCATAATAACAGTAGCAATACAAGAAAGAATTACATCAAAAGTAATAATATGAAAAAAAATCGATATGATAAATTTTTGAAAATTCATGAGTATTTTAAAAAAAATACCACTAGAACGGCCCAAATTAACAAATGGTGTCGACAACTTTACATTATAAAACCACAACAACTTCTAACAACTAAGTTTCCGCTACAGTAACACCAACCAACAGACTTTTGTGAAAGTTTACTTTCAAACCTTGTATGATTTCAAAGAGAACCAAATTCGCATTTTCCAACTTTTCTCATCCAATAGCATTGTATCATCAACAAATTATAAATGAGAAACCCATAAATTGGATTCTGTCCCAACCCCGTAGTCAGCAAAAAGGCATGCATGCACCGACGCATCTAACATGACAACAAAGGCGAGAGAGGGTCGCCTCTCTCGCCTTGGCGCAATCCCCTCCTCAAGTGAAATTCGAAGTGGAACTTCCATAAACCAGAACAAAGGTTGTTGCCGATTTCAAACATTCCAGAATCTATTTACATATTTGCACGGAAACCCTTTTTTAACATAAAAGTTTCCAATTAAACCCACTCAATTCAAAATCAACTTTAAACAAAATAAGCTCATCTTTCCATTTTTTAGCATCATCCGCCACCTTCTTAGCGATGATTATATCATCCAAAATTTGTCTACCATTTACAAAGGTCGAATGAGATTAAATGAATATATAAATACACCAATGAAGGAATCAGTTGAAAATCTGATAACTTATGCAAGCTAACCACTTTAGGAATCAAAGTCATGAATATGCAATTAGATCTTCAAGTAACATTTTTGTAAGAAATTCATCTCCTAAGGTGAATCATAGGTTTAAACGTCGACAACTACATATATAATGCAATGTCCCTACTTACTAATTTAAGCTCATCGGGACTGAAATAAATTTAAAATACTTATTTTAATTCAATTTCCACAAAATTTTATCTCAGTTTGAGATAAAAGAATATTAAAATCACCAAATAAATCGTGGTAATTACCAGCTCCATAACTCCGTTCATTTTTTGTTTGGATCAACATCCCTTGTAACACACAAGGCCATTCACCTTCGCCCAAACCTTCCATCTCACCACCTAGTCGATGATAACAGCGCTTTCATGATGTTGATGGAACAACACAATTGCTGTTAATAGCAAAATTTCATCTCCTTTCCCCGTACCTCTCATAAAAAAAAATTAAAAGAGAATGAAGAGAGCAGGAATAATTAAGAAAGATGCGAAGAGGTGACAAAAGAAAGGGTACAAATTAAGATAAAGTTGGGTGTTTCGATCATAGAGGCAAAATCTTGTATTCTTCATTGCTAAAATAAAAACCAACGGAGTATATCTTATGGACATTGTTTACACTTTGATGCAATTATACTTCAACCATACATATCATAAACAATTAAACAACATTATAAGTTCCACTAACCAAATGTAGTATACCCTATTTTGCAAGTGACCAAACATATAAATTAGTTTATCAAGGACAAGACCCCAAAAGCATAGGTTGTATTAACAAGTGACAACTTGATCATTAGTAGTACTACAAGATTTTCATCAAAAGTTAGCAGGAAGGCAGTCAGCATCAGTAACTGGATTATCAAACGCCGCATAGCCACCAAAAGTTTAAATTTATTACCACATAGTGTGTATAGAATAGCATGACCAAGAAAGGAATGATTCCTCTGCAATATAAACTAAAGTACTGTATGTTTGTCAGCCATAAACCTCAGTCATTCACCAAGTTATTAACACTGAATCAATCTTCTACGAAGTAATAATTTGGTATCTCTGGCGGGGAAGGCAGGTTTGCCACATATTTGAACTGTTCCAGACAATGAGTTCAAGTCAATCAACTTGCATAACAAGAAATGACTATAATAAATGAAATGTTAAAAGTTAAAACAATCACCTTCTTTTGCTTGTATTTCTCCCTAACAGATTTGAAGGATGCTGCCCTTCTTGACAAATACAAGTCATGTAAAATCATAACACACTCTTCCAATTCAGCTGACTTGTAGCCCAAGCATTCACACAGGGATGACGTCTGCAATAGATTCGCAACATTAAGTACCTTGAAATACTATTCTTTTATAGAATTCAAGTAGATTAAAATCCATAACAGCAAATATTTACCCAAGGATGTACTCCAGGCCGGAGAATA
>Ga0315915_1009173_pt1 | contig 11331 bp, 7 predicted proteins | sample MpolbnodulesMG_FD_207738 | JGI IMG/M metagenome (GOLD analysis project Ga0315915, IMG submission 207738) | Medicago polymorpha root nodule microbial communities from Los Angeles, California, United States - branched nodules | ecosystem: Host-associated > Plants > Roots > Nodule | place: USA... | reverse complement strand
TAATATTAATCAAACCAAGCCTCGAACCCTAGTTTTATATAAATCTACTTTCTAATCTAATTTCACTGTTTATATAATGAATTAACAAATACCAAATTCATAAAGCGACAACGAAGGGTTAGTATTTGTTAATTCATCATCACAAATATCAATTCATAAAGCGACAGCGGATTTTTTATATTGGAACAAGTGAAATTAGACAAGGATTGCGAAACATGAGAATAGTCTAGCAAACCTTGAGACAAATAAAGTTTCGTTCTTCAAGGATTCTAATAGTAATCAACCATGAGAATAGGCGTGGTTGCTAGAGGAACACACTCAATGATTTTGAGAGAAACTTTGATACGCTTAAGAGAAACTTGTCTTTAGAAAGTAGGTCCAATATAAAGTTCTAGGTTTAGGGTTTGGTTTGTGAAGGATTTGTCACCATGACGAACCAATAATCTCAAGGCGCTTTTTATTATTCTTTTTGTTATTTTCTTTTAAAACAAAATACAAAACCTTTCAACTTCAACTCTTATCTAATCCTTATTAAAAGTTAATTAAATTCATAACTCACTGTCGGAACGATATCTTTTATTACTACATCGATATACCGTGCACTTGCAGATTTACTACATCATATACACCAAGGAATTGAAACACATTGTAATTACTGTCTCAAAAAATCCCATGATGCGCGCCTTCTATCTCCCTCGGGGTAGCCGTAAAAACCTGTGACCTGCCATTTACATCAAGAAGGATAGACAACCTCAACATTAATATGATTAGAAGAATAATTTAGCACAAAACAATTAAAAGAGTTGCGTCATAATAGTGCTAAGCCACCACTCCGACCATTACTACTAACAACTAAACCATTATCAAAACCAAGCAAATAAAAAAATTCTTCTGTTTTATTTGAAGGTGAGAAAAACACAAGAAGGGGGTTGAATTGTGTTTACTTTTTCATCGTTTTCTCCTACTGAAGTCACTAATCAGAAGCAGATAGAGTTTAGCTTCTGAAGTAATAATCAGAATCTAAATGCAGCAGATAAAAACAGAGAGAGAGAAGAAAGACACAAAGCAATTATACAGTTTCCTTATGCTTTAAAAAATTATTCATTGGCTTAGCAAATAAACAACTTTAAAGAAGTCATAATGTGTAACTATATAGTTTTATAAAAATTTTAATATTTAATATTATTTAACCATATGACATTAAATTTTTTATACACATCAATAAAATAGTACGTGTATTTGTAACACATTCTCAATTTAGTCTATGATTTTACCAAAGGTCTTTCTTTCCCTCACTAATCTTAATCTTAATCTTTTTTTTTTTATCATTTATGTTTATTTTCCAAATTCCTGTATTTCTAAACTTCCCTATAGAAGACCCCTAAATCACCAAATCTCTCAAACCTAAACTTGTTCATGTATGAATAATTAAATGATGATGGCTGGAATTTGATGATTTTTTTTTTAAAAGCCAAAATAGAAATTAAATTAAAAAAACATGAAGTATAAGACTGGGGGGACATGTACCTGACCCAGTAAACCACAAAAATAACCTGCAACGGGTGATACAACAAATTAGCACATAAGTGGTATAAAAAGAAACAACCTTAAACAATCACTACCATGTACAATCCAGCGAGCCCACACATGGGCACAAAACCGAATTGCAAAAAAATGCAGAGTGAGCATTCAGAGCTTTGAACATGCGTTTGAATCGACTGCCAACACAGAAACGATCCAAGTTTCCACAACTCCCTTCTGAACGAAGCAAGCTAAAAGCCCTTTCAGGCTAAACCAACCAATTACGAACCGAAGCACGCATAGGTCTTGTTATCACAATTCACCAACGATTCAAGATGCAACCGCGGCAGATGAAGTCCGTCCTTAAGGCACGATAAACAACAACTACCGCCAGCACGGAGTGTCTACGCACCTAGCCCTTTCGAGCATATCAGGACATAACCCATCTCAAACCCAGAAAAACCAGGTTAGAGATTTACGAACCAAACAAGTCGAGACATCCCGCCACCCATCTTCATCTTCCTGGAATTTGATGAAGAATAGCATAAAAACATTGTTTCTAGTCTAATTACACAATGTTTTGGGGTTTTACGTGGACGAATGTTGCCCTAATTCTGAGTTGGTATTCATTCATGGACGAACTACTTTGATAGAAATTGAGTAAAGACATGGATTGATTTGAGATTAAATGGATAAAGTTATGGACTGATTTGAGACTAAATGGATAAAGTTATGGACTATTTCGACAAAATACTCAAACAAATGAAGTTAACGTGCCACATCATCACCGTTAACAATGTTAGATGGCATATACTAATAGAGGAGCTCAATTGAGAAACGCTTAACAAAGACATAGATTTTTTTGAGATATCAATACAATCAAAGTCTAGTTTGAGAGTGTGTTACAAAGACAATGATCAACTTAATAATTTACTAGTTTAATCTAATTTAGCATTTAGTACATTATAATTTCTTAATAATTTTTGAAATTTAAAATATTAATATTTTTGTCTTTTATGTTGAATGTTTTGATATAATTCGAATTATAGTTTGTAACCACAAAAAATAAATTTTTTGTATTATAGTTTCAAGAATAAATTCGAAAAAAGAATATCTTATCATATCTCCCTCAAAAGAAAACATCTTATTAGTACTGAATAATAAATTAAAAAATATTTTGTCAAAAAAAAAAACATAGAAAGATTTTTTCTATAAGAAATTTTAAGAAAAAAAATGATTGTCTAGTCTATTCTATCTATTTCATCCTAATTATCAACTAAATATTTTTTCCTTTTTAGAGACTGCTCCAGCCAATAGTTAGTTATTTTCTTTATCATGACAGACTCTAGTCAATAGTTGACTGTAGTGATGTGGCATAACCGTATTAGTACATTTTCTCAATACTAATTTTGATTTACATTTATATAAAATCAATTCAGTTACAATCAGGGAAAATAAAAAAGAAAACAGAAAATACATGTAGATGTTGAGCTGAATCCCATTAATTTTTCACTGTGTGGCATTGCATTGAGAAACTAGAAAACGCGTGAAATTAAATTTTCAACTTTCAATTGCTATAAATATGTTACCCTCATGCGTATCGTTCATGCAAACAAACTGTCCAGCATATATCAAGGTGAATTCATTCTCTATTCAATTCTATGCTCTTAATATTCAATGCTCACCAATATTTTTCTTCCAACTTTTTATCTCTATTGACTTATTGTACTTGTTTGTTTCTTCTAAAATTAGTTTCTCACTTGTGTTAGTTCACTTAATCTTTGTTTTACATGTTTTGTTTTTCATTTGGTTCTTAGCCCACATTATTTAATCAACCAACAATAATTTAATTTAATTAATCATATCACAAATTTAATTTAATTTTTTTGTACTTGTAATTTGCAGGAAATTTTCACACATAAGAAAGGATGAAGATTGAAGACCCAATCTACAATCACATACACACATTCTCATTCTCACTCCTCTTTATATAAATTTCATCCACAACTCAACAAATCAACCAACATTCTCAACTTTCTTTCATCTTTCTCACTCTTTCATACAAAACAACATTAATATGAACAAACCACTCAACCTTATCTGTCTCTTTTTTTTCCTCTTCTCATCTATCACTGTTAGAATCTCTCTTTTTTTCATTCTCATTGTTCAAAGTTTCAATTTTTTCAATTGTTTCATGTTAATTTTTGTCATATCTAAAATGGGTTTTCAATTTTTCATCAATGCAGGTTATTTCCGCCGGAGATGTGGTCGCCGGAGACAAAAATCCGTTCACACCAAAAGCATTTCTGAATCGGTATTGGGATAAAGAGATCCGCAATGGTTTACCGAAACCTTCGTTTCTGTTCTCCAAGGCTTCACCGTTGTCTACCGTGGAAGCAGCGACGTTCGCGAAGCTAGCTTCCGGCAACGTGCTATCCACGCGCCTGCCGGAGTTTTGCTCGGCCGCGAACCTCCTCTGCCTCCCGGAAGTAGCCCAGAGTCTCGAAAAGCACGGAGGTGATGTAAATTTCGCCATTTACAGAGACAAGAACTTCACCAACTACGGAACGGATCGACCCGGTGGATTCGACTCGTTCAAAAACTACTCCGACGGTGAAAACGTTCTGGTGAACGATTTCCGTCGCTACAGCCGAAACTCCGCCGGCCATAAAGAAACTTTCACCAGCTACGCTACAAACGCCAACGTCGCCGATCAAAGCTTCCACACTTACGGCGCCGGAGCCACCGGCGGTGGCGGCGAGTTCAAAACATACACAACTCAAACCAACGTTCCAAACGAAGTTTTCTCTTCTTACTCCGATAGCGCCAACGGAAGAACGCAATCCTTCAACTCTTACACAGAAAACGGTAACAGCGGTCAACAATCTTTCACTTCCTACGGTAAAAACGGTAATGGCCCCACTGAAGAATTCACCAACTACGGAACAAGCTCCAACACTGCTGGATCGGGTTTTTCAAACTACGCCGAAACCTCGAACGCCGGTAACGACAGTTTCAAAGGTTACGGCGTAGATATGAATAACCCGACAAACAGTTTCACTAACTATGCTAACGGTGGTAACGGTGCAATTCAAACGTTTTCAACTTACCGTGAAAAATCCAACGTTGGTGCTGATTCTTTTACTAGCTATGCAAAAACCGCAAATGCTGCGAAAATTGGTTTTGATAACTATGGAAAATCTTTCAATGATGGAACTGATACATTCACAAGCTATGCTAAAACATCAACTGGTGAAACAAAGGTTGGTTTTAAAGGTTATGGTGTTAAAAATGATTTCAAAGAGTATTCAAAGGAAGGTGTTTCTTTTGCAAAGTACACAAACGTGAGTTCTAGTTTAAGTGCTTCTGTGGAAGTGAAAAAAAACGCTGTGAGTGGTAGTTTGGTAAAAAAATGGGTTGAACCTGGTAAGTTTTTTAGAGAGAAAATGTTGAAAGAAGGTACGGTAATGCCTATGCCTGATATTAGAGATAAATTACCTAAAAGGTCGTTTTTACCCCGGAGTATTCTTGCGAAATTACCGTTTTCGACCTCCAAGATTGATGAGATGAAGGGGCTATTCAAGGCCTCTGATAATGGTTCAATGGAAAAGATGATGAGGGATTCATTGGGTGATTGTGAGAGAGTTCCTGCTAAAGGTGAGACAAAAAGATGTGTGGGTTCTATTGAGGATATGATCGACTTTGCAACTTCGGTTTTGGGTCGAAATGTGGTGGTTCGGACTACTGAGAATGTAAATGGGTCAAAGAAGGATGTTATGGTGGGTCGGGTTAATGGGATTAATGGTGGGAAAGTGACCCGGTCTGTTTCCTGTCATCAGAGTTTGTTTCCGTATTTGCTTTATTATTGTCACTCGGTTCCTAAGGTTCGGGTTTATCATGCGGAGCTACTTGACCCGAAGAGTAAAGATAAGATTAATCAAGGGGTTGCTGTTTGTCATTTGGATACTTCTGATTGGAGTCCAACTCACGGTGCTTTTATGTCTCTTGGGTCGGGTCCGGGTCGGATTGAGGTTTGCCATTGGATTTTTGAGAATGATTTGTCATGGACAGTTGCTGATTAAGAAGCTTGTGAAGAATGAGAAAAAGATGAATGGTACAATAGATAAAAATCAAAACAGGTTCTTTTTTTCTGCTAAAAAAAACCAGCAGTTAAAAGAACTCTTTTGAATTTTAAGTTTAAGTAATGTAATTTTTTATTTTTCAATTTTTAGTTTGATAGAAAAGTTAAGGTATGGTATTACATTTGGAACTTGGAAGAAGGTATATTATTATATATTTATATTTATATTATAAGATTATTAATTGTAAGTGTCTATGGTTTGCTTGTTTCCCTAATGATGGGAAGCAATGAATCAAGTTGAGAACAATGCAAAGCAATGAATCAAGTTAATTAAACTTGTCACTTGTCACTGTTTGGTTTGTTTTTTTGTTTCAATTATTAAGTGATTCGATGGTATTGGTTAGAACACGCAAGAACAAAAATTCATGAAGAGACAAAAAAAGACATGATATGCATATATGATGATAAATTTTAGAAGGGGGAGAACAATTAGAGGGACACGGAATTGGATTTTCCACAAATATACAAAGCCATGTGAACTTAAAGGATGAGGTGGTCCTTAAACCACCCAAAACATGCTCTTGTATTGGTGTGACAAAGTTCACGGGACAGATATTGTTGCCCAATGTCCAAATAAGAGTAAGAGATCAATTATATTTATATAAATAATAATAAGTGTAAGTCTATCTGCATTGTCTTCAGTTCTAAGATTAACTCAAAAATAGTAGAGGTGAAATTGCTCATTTTGTTCTCATTCAACAAATTGTCTAATCACTCTTTTTTAAACTTTTCCTCCTTTAAGAATATTACATTGTTTAGTATATTTTTAAGTTTAGGAATGACTCAAATTCACTATTTAAATGGACAAGTTTATTGTAACATCACAGACTTAATTACACATGTCATGATTTTGTAAACTAAAAGTTGATTCTAGTCTTGAACTGTCAATACCATACAGTAGCACGAGTACAAAGTATTTATCATGATACAGGTTTGGTTTTTTGTATGAAAAGATATAAACTATGATATAATTTTTTATTTAAATCATTATTTAAAGTTAAGCCAAACATGCTGTACATTATTTCCCTAAAAAAAAAATGCTATACATTATTCTTCAACGTATTGTAGGGGCTAGTGACACTGGAATTGTTTCTCTACTTCAATTTAATGTCCTCTATAATTCGTAAATTGTAAGAGCTCGTGTTTTGCTTCCTAATTTTCCTTTTGGAAACGTGAAGATTATAATTTATGATAAGTAAGTTTGCACCAATTAATGAAGTTATTGAATTTGTTTCATCTGTTTTCTCAACCGTTTCTTCTATGTTTTATTTTTTTTGTCAAGTGTTTCATCTATTTTCTACTATATTACTTTTAATTATTTATCATCTCAACTCGCTTATTTTTCTCCTTGGAATAAAATTAGGAATAGTTTTTAGGAAAAAACAATATTTAAATAGAAACAAAAAACATTATGAAAAAATACACTTAAAAATGAGCAGAGGGAGTGACATATTTTGAGGCCCGCCATAAAATTTTAAATAATATGCTCTATCCGTTTCAAAATAATGTTATTTAAATTTTTTGGTACAAAGATATAAAAAAAAAAGATAATTGTTATTTGATTACTACAATAAAAAATTGATTGGTTCACAATATTGATGACATCCGAAAATTTTGGAATTATTAAACTTGTAAGATTCCAACTTTCCCATGTGTTTGTTTGGTACTTATAACGATATAACGAGAGTATACACTATTTCAACAATTTATGTAACGATTTTATCACAAAAAACTTGTGGCTAGGGCCCCTATGTCCGCAAAGATATATCAATGCATATGAAAACATGTGAACGATGAACAACATTAATTCTGAACCAGGGTGTAATTGTTAAATGTAATCAAAACTAGACTGGTTGCTCAATCAGTTATCGGAAAATGGATTCATGCTCGATCTTGAAGAACTTGAAAAACAATGTATTTGAGAAACCGGTTAAAAATTGGACAAAAATCGACGGTTGATCAAGAGTACATATTTTCTTTCAAGTGTATGTTTAGTTATGCGTTGATAGTTTGATTTTAAATGAATTGGTTTTGGAAAATTGGTTCCCTCTAAAATTTAGTCGAAGGAAAAATAATTTATGTTTGAAGTTTTGTATGTAAAGGTGAGTTGACCAACATATTTGAGCGTTAAAATCAATTATAAACTTAAAAGCTCTGATTTCTAAATACAAGTAAAGTCAATTTTAAAAACTTTAGAGCAACAAAGCATACTTCCAAAATCTCTCTAAAAATGAAAACTTTTTTTAGAGAAAAAATTAAACGTAACATACACTAATTTAGTATTATAATTAGTATTTGTATTATGTTTGGAATAATATATAAAAATGTTATTATAAGAAATACTATCTAATTGCTAACCACTTTTGTCCAACCCCAATTAGACCGTTAAACCTTGAATCAACTCGTTTAGGTTTGATGCTTTGTTAATCATCTTGCTATAACCCCAAAAGGTGGAAGCCTTTTCTATCTTTTTCTTTTGATACATAAAGCTTAAAGGTAGTATCCTTTACATGTTTTTTCATTTGAGAAATAATATCTTTCTAACACTTATATACAAAATTCATTCATGTGAGTTTTACTACTTGAGTAATACTAACATGATTTGATGGGATCTATGTAAATCTTTCTAACACCTTATATCATTAGATTTTAAATTTTATTGGTTAAAATTCACATGGATCCCATCAAATTTATGAGACTAACATGATATGATGGGACCTATGTAAATTGAAATTTGATGTTGACACATTTGATTTGGCTGAGAAACACATGTAAAATACGATAATACCCCTCGACAGTTAACTGCTGAAGAAATATAAAACCGGTTGCAGTTAACTACCGAGGCATCCTGAAACCAGAAATGGCAGAAGCAGCACTTGCTTCTGGACCTGTAATGTGATTTAAAACACATAACACAAACCTATTTCAATATTTTCACATCAACAACAATTATAAATTATCAATATTTGATTCAAGTAAAAATGCACCACGATAACAAATTACCAAGATGAAATCAAAATGTACCAACATCATTTAAAATACATAATGTCAACCAAATACGAACAATAGTCACAAAAGTTTGAAAATGAAACTAACAAAGCCTAAAACCAACAATCCCTAAATAACAACTACAAGTAATCCTACTGTTGGTCCTGATCTTGCTGATGCTGTTGCTGTTGCCGCCTCCTCGGCCTCTGGCCTCGCCTCCTGGCTAATATCGGCGCGATCTGCTCCCTAACATGGCTCATGGCCTGAAACCATTGTTGAGGGCTCATGACCTCCTCCTGACCCATCTGCTCATCAGCGTAGGCAACATCGGCACTAACCATGTCATAGGTATCAGGCAAGCCTCTTGCCTCGTACAACTCCCACTAATGTGCAATGATCTGCTCTTCATTTGCTGGCCTGGGAAGATCTCCTGGAAGAGGTGGCAAAATCTGAGGGTGAGACATTGTACTGTACCATAACACATAGTCATCCGTCATGTCTGCTCTCCAATCAGATCACCCCAATCGGGCTCCTTAAGAGTGTGAGTGCGGAAGTCTACGAATGTCTGCACAATCTGGGGAGTTAGCAGCTCTACAACATCCGTCAGATGTTTAGGGACCCTCTGGACGTATCTGTACTGCCTTAAAACCCTCTCAGGCAAGTGACGGTACACCCTACGAACACCGAACATAATCCAGCCTGAATACCAGAAAACCTCCTCAAAACCCTGGATCTCCCTGTGCTCTTCGTACGGCCTCCAGCATACGTCATCAAACTGAATTCGATCAAGCAATGAGCGATACGTCACCCGCTCTCCATGACCCTTCTATAGCTTCCACCTCGCCGCAACCAGATAGTTTTCAATATAGTCGGAGTTGGGATCAACACTGAAAAACTTAGGAAAATGCGCCAAAAAGCATGTCTGCACAAACCAAACAAATCACATTTATAAATTATTACGCACGAAAAATATAACAAAAAAATAAAAGTTAAGGTTCACATTAATAAGTTTCTTACAGTGAGCAGTGTCACGCTTCCCCCAAGAGCTCTGTCTCCAGGCAAACAGGCCTCAGCTAACTCGGCGTATAGGTATGCCAGTTCATCCCTCCCTAGGAATAATTACGCATCCCCGCGTACCCCTCCTCCATGGTCATCAGATAGACCAACTCGATGTGTTTGTTGCTTCTATCACCAAACAACAAGCATCCTACACGATATAGAAGATAACACCTCACACAAAATTTCCTAACCCTCCTCAACTCCTCCAGCTCCTCTGGATCCTCTGTATCCGCCAATATGTTTGCCTTACCAAGGTACCTCGTATATAATTCCTTCAGCTTTGGATAACTAATGTACCAACCATACTCTATACCACAAATTTTCTCTGCCTCCGTCTACGACACACCCAAGTGCCTCACCAAAAGTGCACATGCCTCATGTTTCAACATCTTCTTCCTATGGCTCAACATCCGCCCTTCAATCTGAAGATGCGTAAGACATGCGACATCATCCAAAGCCACAGTCATCTCGCCCAAGGGCATGTGAAAAGTGTTGGTCTCGGAATGCCACCTCTCGCATAATGTCATCAGCAAAGCATGAGGCACAGTGTCGTAGCTCAGATAAACCAAATCATGTAACCCGCTCTCCCTAAGCGGATCCCAAAACCATCTCTAATGCTCGTTTGGACGTTCAAGACTCAAAATCTTATTCTCATGATTAATTGCTTTCACAACACGCACCTTACGAATCTGAAATAATAGAAAAATAAACATAGTTTAAAAAATGTAAACATCTAACTAAACAAAATAAAACTTAGCACATGCAAAAATAAAAATCACAAATTTAAATTGCCGCACGTACTTTTAACCTAAGACATAACACATGTAAAACTTAAAAAAACACATAACAAAACGAATTTAAATCATAATTAAACATAAAGAAAATAATAAAAGTTGAAATAAAGAAAATAATTAAACATAAAGAAAAGACTTAAACAAAAATACATATAAAAGTTGATATAATAATTAAACAAACACACATATAAAGAAAATAATTAAACATTAAGGAAAAAAAAAAAATAACACTTACGTTATCTGAATTATACCAAAGCGGCAATGCCATATGATTGGCACAAGAGTGCAGCAGAGATATATTTTCTGGTCCACCAGGAAAGGGAGGCTCCGAAGGTAACACCGGTGGGGTAGCCGCTGCTGCAATGTCATCCTCGTCTGGTCTCTGTTGCTGCTCTGGTATATGATCCTAGTCATACCCACCATCAGTCACATCGTGGTGTACCTGATCCTGATAATTCAAGTACTCCACCCGGACGGGTCAACAACTTGTGACTCTTCAGGCTGTGTAGCCTGAGAAGTCCCTGAACCATCCCCCGTTCGACCTCTTCCTCTCTTCGGTATATGTGCGTTTCTCTTCTCCTTCTCCTTCTCCTTCCGGTAGCTTTGTGTCTGAGCACGCCTACCACCAATCATCTTAGGTGGATCAATCGGGTCCTGCTCAGACATATCTACACAAACAATTAAAAATTTAATATCATTTTCATAACCTAATCAAACACTTTGTGTGCATCATTTCAATATAATCTAAACTAAACCTTCACATTTCAATATAATCATTCACATCTCAATATAACCTTCACATTATAACCTTCACATTTCAATATAAAC
>Ga0315915_1009172_pt1 | contig 11332 bp, 6 predicted proteins | sample MpolbnodulesMG_FD_207738 | JGI IMG/M metagenome (GOLD analysis project Ga0315915, IMG submission 207738) | Medicago polymorpha root nodule microbial communities from Los Angeles, California, United States - branched nodules | ecosystem: Host-associated > Plants > Roots > Nodule | place: USA... | reverse complement strand
TAAATATGTGATATTAATGTTTTCAATTATTGAAATATGTGCATTTATATCATATATTTACTTCAAAACTATAGTAATTGACAATCTCCATTTATTTAGAAAATGGAGAGGATCTTCACCCATAATTTAGAGATTGCAAACCAAAACAAAATATATTCTAACACTACTCTTCAATTGATCTTATCAATATGGAACTACTTGTATAGGAAACATAATTTAGTTTGACGAAAGTTTAAATTTATACATAGCAAAAAATAAACTTTGTTTGGGAAAAAAAACTTTATTTCAAAAAGAAAAAATATTTTTAATTTTATTGAAAAGGAATAAATAGGCGTAATTGAGAAAGAATATAATCGATAAATTCTATCCTTAACCCATCAAAATGACAGTTAAATATGAGCACAAAATATGTACTCAAACGATACTTAAAAATGAATGGAGGAAGTGTATAAAATACTAGGGTGTTACATTATTATCCCCTCAATTAAATAAAATCATAGTTTAATAAAATTATTTTATAAAGATGATGATAAAATGATCTTAAACTTAAATAAAATGACAAAAAAAATTATATTTTTATGTTTAAATTATCTATGACTTTCCTATGGCTTTAATTTTTTTTTTTAATTTTCACATTACCCAAGGCTTTGCTATGGATATTACTCACTGAAATTGACCATGGGTAAAATATTCATGGATAATCCAAATTATTCTTGTATTGTTTAGATGTGAGAGCTTTTTAATCCTTGAGTTTTGGAATACCAGCTGTGACAACTCGGTAATTCTAAATCATATATCTATAAGTAAATTAACCATAAAGTATTTTTAAAAATAGTTAATTGAATGTGTTACCTACTTATCATTTAAGTTATCTTGAGTTATTACATCTTGCTAATTCTAAAACAGTGAAGATTTAATTGCTTAATTTCAAACAAAACCTTCTCCGCCACCGTCCACCACAACCTCAATCCAAACCATCTGCGATGTAACCTTTCAATCATGGCGGTGCGATCGACGATTACGTCGCGACATCACCAAACCCCAGATGGGGTAGCTCTCAAACACGATGGCGGCTTTGTTCGGCGGTGGCCGGCTTGTTGAGGCTGTAGTTGTGGTTCTTTGAAACCAATATGTCGCTCACCTTGGTGATTTTGATAGATCTCGTTCGTTGTGTTTCTTAAACCCGTTAGGGTATGGTTTCAATTCAAACGCGTTAGGGTCTGGCCGGATTGTTGAACGCTTGGGATCTGTTTATTTTCTTCGCAAAGCGGTGGGTCGGAGCAAGACGTTCTCCGCTTTCTGTTGTTTTTTTTCTTTGGCCCCATCTCTCTCGGGTTCTCGCTGATTTCTTTTTCTATCATTGGGTTCTTGATCTGTTCAAATCTGTTGAGATTTGCAGGGTCCAATGTTTATGAGATTGCGTCGGGCGTGTCGGGAATTTGGGGATGGTCTGAAATCCGCTTCAATCCTTTGTGATTGAACCCAGACAGATTGGCTAGAAATGACATATAATTTACTGTTGTGGTTGTACGAACTTGTTACTGTGTTGGCAGTTGAATTTCTACGACCATTGGAAATCGCCATTCGCTATTTGACTTGGACTGTGGGGCTCGAAATAGCGTTTAGCTTGCTGAGATATGCAAGAGTTGATGATACATGGACCCACTTTCGTGTTGACGAACGGTCCAATCACCGCACTGAATACCTTTGATTAGTTTTAGGATTAATTAGAGGCAGACTTATCCACTTGTGTTGTTTAATTTTTTGTATTTCTCGCTTGGGTCAACCTACACTTTTGTGTGGGTTACTGAGTTAGGTTTATGTCCCCTAGTTTTTTCTTTGTATTTCTTTTTTTCTTTTTTTAATAATATATATGAGCACCTGACAAAGACTAGAATCTGTAAGACATTCCAACTTAATTGAAGTAACTTCCATTTCTTTTTCTATGTCAGTGTGTCCTTGCCTTATAAAAAAAAATTGCTTAATTTAATATGATATCTTCCTAATTATTGAGATGTAAGTTTTACAACTTGATAATTCTAGAACTCATTTTCAAAACAAACCAATCAATACATATTTTTTACTTAGAACGACGAAACTTTGATTTTTCTGTTGCAGGGAATAAGTAGGAACTGCCCTAGTCAAACTAGATAACATTCTTTTTTTCTTCATAATTTTCCATTTTCCGTAAATTTTCAATATTTACCGAATAAATATTATCAATTAATGCATTTTTTGTGATAACTCTCTTGTTGTTTGGAGAAAAGGCTCCCGATAGTTTGAAGTAGTGTTTTTAAGATGTTAATATTTTCTCTACATGTAATCAATTTACGAATTCATAATTTAATTTTTTTTTTAAAACATAATTTAATTTTTATTACCATTTTCATTTTAGAGAATTTTTCCAATATTACTAAGAAATGAAAATATAGTTTTAAGTACTTATTGTTTTTGGTTACATGATAAAAACATAAGAAAATTTGGTTTGAAATGCTTCTCTTAAAATTTCATTTTAAGTTTTTGTTGCAAATTATTTTGGTTGATAAAGTTTTGAAAAATCTCTAAAATAAGAAGCTAATTCAAATAACATTTCATACAAAATATGCAATTTTTATTATTTAAAATCTCTAACAATAAATATTTAAGTTATTGAATGCAAAACTTTGTCTTTTAACTTGTAACAAAAAAGTTTGAAAAAACTTCTTCTATTTTTATGCAAATTTTTTAAAAAAAGTCATTTTCTAAAGTATAAATAATTTTTTAAACTTTTTTATAACAAACCGATCCTTAATATCGACTAGTAGAGTTGAGATTTCTGGATTAAACACATCGGATCAACCAACCAAATTAGAAAACACCGTCGTGGTTTCTAATTAAATCTTGGAAATCCATCGGTCCTCGATTAGTCAAAGCACTCCCTATTTCAAACTATTTATTTTTTGTTTTTGATTCTTGCATTCTAATCCTTGCGGCAACATATTCATCAAAGAGAAATGTTAGCAACACACATTCTAAGACACATTTATCAACACACTCTCTTTGATTGGTTAATATTCACATGGGACCCACCAAATGTATATGGGACCCACATGATTTGGTAGGTCCCATGTGAATTTTAACCAATCAAAGATAGTGCGTTGAAAAGTGTGTGTTAAAATGTGTATTGCTAGCATTCCTCTTGATCAAATTATGAATTCAAACGTATGTAATTTGTCAACCTTATACTTTAGAGGATTATAAACATTAATATTTCCTTAAATTTCAAATGTTTTTGGTTTTTAAGCTAAAACTATCACCGACGAGGACCTTGTAATTAAGACACTAAAACCCCCCATTTTTGACTATTGGCTATGTGCTCGACAAATTTAGTTTGTAGGACAGTTGCCAGCTAACTCAAAGCTGAAAAAATTTGTTCATTATCATTGAAGACGAGACTAGATGAGATAGATGGCAGTTCACCATCTTCTTTACAAGTACCTAAATGTCTTGACAATAACATCACTCTTGCCTAACAGTACTTGTATTAGGACTCTTGTAACTTTTTTCACTCTTATCACGTCACTTCTCTCAGTATCACCACAGAAACTCAATCTCTTATGTTTAGTGTAAAATGGAAAATCATTTGTCTTTTAGTGATATAATTATGTTCTGCATTCTATGGAGCAATTTTTTTAGCTTAGTACATACATAGGCCATAGGGATGGGTAGGTTAGTTACTTTGTTTAATTTGGTAGAGTTGATCAACATCGGTCCCATAACCAAACTTGCATAAATCGAGTTATAAGTTAGGGATAATAGTCATTTTGGTTTCTGAATATGTAACGAGTAGATACAATAGTCCTTTAATATATTGAAATTTCAAATAGTTTCTGATTGTACACTTCGTTAGTCAAATTAGTTTCTAACATTAAAATACTTCGTTAATATTATCATATTAATCCTTCAATATACTTACTTATTATCATTTCACATCTTCAATCTCTTGGATCAATTACAACGCTAATCTCTGACCTCGATCACATTCACATTTTAAATTATCGCCCCTCCCAGTTTTGCCAAAATCGACTGTTAACAAAGCCATGTCTATAAGATTTGTTTAGATTGATTTATTTTAATCTACTAAACTAAGTATTTGTGAGATTGTTTGAGATAATTTTATTTTATTTTATCTTTTATCATAAAAATAAGTTATACATAAGCTTTTATATTATAAACACTTATCCTATAAGTACCAAGGGCCCAATTACTGATTGTGGTTTCTTTTACAAGTGTATCTGTACGTTGATTCACCATCCTTTTGTTTGATCAATTCAAAGAAACTTCTTGTAAGAGCTCAATATAGAGACTGTACCCAGCTATGAATTGTCCAAGCTACTTTTCAATTGATGACGCGTTTCAATTACATAATGGTCCTATTAGAATCTTTTACAAGAATAAATGCTAAAGGAGGCATATCACAACTTTTCCAAACTCTATGCTAGGAAAATTTGTGGTGTAAACTAAACAAAACTGATAATAGAAACAAACTCAATGGTGATCAAACCTAGTTTCCATTTAAGGTAACTTGGCACATGGTATGTTACAAATGTGATAAATATAAAATTCCTCATCTTGTTAAATGTGAATATTTGCACATGTTAGTTTTTTAGAAAGCACACAAGCAACAGTTAAACGTGCTCAAATAGGTACCTTGTGAAAAGGGTAGCCATTGGATTGGACAAATCGTGGAACCAATTCCAAGGATCATCATATTTCATCGTCACAAACATGTGCTTAAAAACTTGTTGAGTGCACGAGTATTATTTCTTTGTGTGTTATATAAAGGAAAGAATAGGGTAACTTTATTACTATTTTCTATGTCTAACCGAATTTGATATTAGATATGGCAAAGTGTTTGGCGTGAACTACGTGAATCAGTGTCACTTTGATGGGAATGGCACTTTGTGCAATAACTATATAGCTAGGGACCAAATTGGGTCAGTTTCAATAGTGATAACTAACACTCAAACACACCAAAGGGGAAAAAAAAATAAGGAAATAAAATAAAGTATGATAGCATCAAAAACTGCATGGCAAATATTTATATCAAATGAAACAGTAACACATAATTAGAATAACACATACTTCAAAAAAAGAGTGAAGATGATTAGTAGTACTAGAGAGATATTGTTTCATCTAAAATGAATTCTTGCTTCTTCTTTTTTTTAACCCAACAAAATTAAAAAAGTTGTCTCTACTAAATATTCCAAAGTATTTCCACAACTTAAACTATTTAAGTTCACTATAAGCCTATAAAATCACCTATTAGCTTATGACTTTGTTTATCATTAAGATTGATTATTTTATTAGGTAAATATAAGATTGTTTATTCCACAAAGAACTTAACTAGATGTTGACCGAGTAGTGAGTAGTAATGTGTTGAGTCATTTTCATTGTTGGTATAGATGTAAAAGCTAGCTAGGTAATTTCTCCTTCTTTTGATAAAGCCATTTATGTTTCTTTTTTGAGTAAGTGATAATTTATTTATTTTTCTGCCAGCTACCATTTGCGTATATTTTGTTTTTTCCCCCTCTGTTGTTGAATTTATTTGCACGTGATAAATGTGCATGAAAAACTGTATGTAATAAATTATATTCGACTTATACATTTTTTAATTTAAATAAAGAAAAGGTTTTTTTTTTTGAATAAAAATAAAGAAAAGGTTTGTAAAGGCTTGTAAAAGCATTGAAGGCTTTACTATAATTGAAATCTGAATTATACTTTTGGTTAGTGAATAACAATTTTTATCACAAAATCAGTATATATTTTATCCAAAAAAAATCATTTAGATAGTTATACAAAATTATTAAATTGAGTTCTTGTCATCATGTTAGTTTTCTTTAAGAGCAAATTATATAAACTTATCTATTCATAAAAATTTTAAATATTAATTCAATGGGCTATACTTTTACAAAATAACTATTTTACGAGAAAAATAATTTAATTAGGAGATTGTTTTACGAGAAAAAATAAATTAATTAGGATTTTACACTTATTTTTATTAATTCAGTGATCATTAACAAGCAAACAACTACCTTCTTCGATAAATTTTCAAGGAATATATAAAATTAAGCAAACTTTAGTAACACTTTGATTGGTTGCAAGAAGAAAACAAGAAGAGAAAAGGTCTAAGAAGAGAGAAATATGTGAAAATTAGAATTTGGTATGTTTGAATAAACAACTCAATTAAGGGATTAAAGCATAAATGTCTATCATATAAGTGATTACGTTTAAGTTACAACTTTTTTTTAGTTAAGGAAAAAAATAGCGTAAAACATCACATGAGATCTAAGACATCACAACCATATTAACACCTTAAAGTCTCATCTATTATTTACGAATTACGACACCTTAAAATTTATTATTAAAAGAAGATAGAACAAAGCTTGGGTTTAAAACGTTAAAAAATTTGCGTAGAAAGTTCCATGGTATAAAACCAAGCAAAGAAAAAAGAAAAAAAAAAGATTATAGAGAAATATACAAAACACAATGAAACAATACCAACTAGCAAAATCTTTATTAAGGCAGACCTAAGATATTTCTATTAAGGTCCTCTAAAATAAAAGAAAGCTGATTATCCCACCAATGAAGACTAGAGAAGTTGAGACCAGTAGAGACAAGCTCGTCAACAAAATGATTACCTTCACGATAAATGTAAGAAATTTTAAAGGTAATATTCTGAAGGGTCGTGTTAACTTATACCTTAAAGGCACATGTTAAGGAACCCAAAAAAACAACTTTGCATTGTAAATTATAGTAATATTTTAACTTTTAAGAAGTCAAATGCACGACTTTTAATACGTATATTTCTATAATGAGTTTCTTAACATGTGTCATTGATGACAAAAGTTAGCATTTGTCAATATATTGTACTACGAAACATGACAATAATAGAAATGATGGAAAATTGCTAAGTTATTCTCACATTATCCACCTATATTTATTACGTCAATACGATGTGGAATTGAATATATTGATCACACCAGTAAACATAACCATTTTGCATTGGAAAGTCCATCTTTTGTTGCACATATCCAAAATAGAGTTATAGCTAATAGAACTCACATGCAAATTTACCACATAAACAAACAAATTTCAAAGCTTAATAGCATATGGACAATTACAAAAACACTACTAGAAAAAGGCAAATAGCGACAAAGAAAATGAAATCCCTTGCCAATTTTATCATCACAAAATTTAGTGATGGAATTATAGAGGAATTTGACGTTTTCCCTTTATAAATTTCCCTATCTAATTTTCGGTTTTTTAGTAGATAAGATATGATGACTTGTTTCACAAGTTAAACAACACATCACTTTTTGAAACCAAATTACAACTAGCCATCGTGAGATTTTCATTAGTTAAAAGCTTATTGTGCATGAACCTACAAGGAAAAAGAGAATTGGATGTAGGAATGGAGGAGTTCCAAACAAGTTTGGTCCATGAGACAAATTGACCATGAGTTTTTTGAAAGGCATACACATCCTTCAAAGAGAGCAAACCATTTCTAGGAGATTTGATTCCCGAATTAATTTTTTTCCCAAATTAATTTATACAAGACTTAAATCATAGGAATGTTATATTTCTATAGCTCATGAGTAAGACAATGATATTACTACAAGAACAAGGAATTTCCCAATGACTATCCAAGATAAAATGGCCAACCTTAGCCTAGAGAATAGAGTTATGAGAATGGGGACAATCAAGAAGATCCACAAGGGGTTGATCCATCCACATATCACTCCAAAAATTAATATAATCCCCACTTCCTAAAAGTCATTTGCTATTGTTTACAATTATAGGATAGAATCAATGTTATAAATTTCCAACAAAGGTTGATGTTGGCAGCTTCATTGATGTCCTTAAGTGGTCTTAAACCAAGATCGTTCTTTTTAATAGGTTTACAAACTTTGTTCCGAACAACATACATCAATTTCCTTTTATAAACATCATCGAACCATATAAAATTCATGATTCATATGTTAATGTATTTTAAGAGACTAATAATCCATGTGTAAACCTGATAACCGGCAAATAAGTTGGTTATCACGTTGCACTTAACCCCTATATCGAACAAGTAATTGAGTGATTGTAGATAATACAAGTAATAGAACATCAAGTGAGACTTAATTGTATAAAGAACGTTATTCTTAAAAGTTGTTAAAAAAAAATTAAAGAACATTATTCTTAAATGTATTTGTAGTCAAACTCAAATATAAATTTGGATAATAGTAAAGCGTAGAGAATATTATGTGTAAGATCCGAGTATTTTTCCCTTCTTTTATTTCATATTTTCATCGTAACTTAGACATGAAAGCATATTATCCTTAAGATTTATTGAGTGATTGGGTTATTTTAGAATTTTTCAATTATATGCTCGAATCATATTTCTAAGTATATAAATTGATGTATTATTTTATTCCTTTAACATTGTATAATAAAATATTTGAATTATGAGTATTATAAGTATTAAGGTATTTCATTGAACTGAATTATTATGTAAGCTAGAGTGAAAAGGTAAGTCGTGTCACCGGTAATGATAGTACATACCCAACTACAAAAAAAAATAAAAGATATACCAATCATATAAAATCACGTTTATTTTCTAGGCATATGTGTTTTACTATTGATCTTAAATTGCAGGGTTAGTGGAAAAAATCTAAGAAAGAGGAAGTTAAAGAAAAAGTTGCGGGACTGATTTATATAAACATGTATTAGAAAACAAATTTTGAAAACAAATTGCAACTCCCTTTTTATAGTCACACAATAACAATACCATTTATTATCCCACTATCGTTGGTTCCACTCAACTAAGAAATGAGGTTAGTGGATGATAACTTCCTATTAGTAAGCATCAATTTTCTCTCCCTCATATTATGCCTTGTTTACTGATTTCACACTAAAACAAAAATAGAGAGATGGGGAGAAACATATATAGAGACTTTAAGGAGAAAGAAAGGAGAACAAAAGATCAACATTAAGGTCCGGCTATTAGACTTCAAGTAAAAATATTTTTCACTCTTGCTATCATTTATTATATTATTAATCTATTGTTTAAAATGAAAATTATGAAACAATGGAGAGCAGTCTACTATGCCGTACTCCAGATTTCGATTTGCTTGTTCTAAAATCATACTCAAAGTCTCAAATAAAGTTCTATTACGTATGGTTCCTATACCTATGTAAATTAATAAATATGTAGGATTTGTCTATTGTGGTAGTAAACTTGATTAAGTGAAAATTGTTTTGTTGAAATAGTGAGTCAAAATTGCAAGGGTCAAAAATATGGGATTTGTGTTTGTGGGTAACCGTATCAATTATGGGATTTATCATTTTTTTTTTTCCTTCCTATTAGTCCTTAGATGGCTATGAATGAAATTTGTATGTATTTCAAGTAACAATACCGATTGGATTGAATTGAAATTGAAATGACACGTTATTCATAAAGCTAGTATTTTGTTTCAAGTAGCTTGATTATCAATGCTTTTAAGTTTAAACCATTTTGAATCAAATATTTATTGATACAAGTATGAGGATTTAAGCATTTTATTCAAATTACTTTAAAAATTGTTGTGGAATTAATTCTAAAATTCAATTTCCACAATTAGTCTATAGTGTAGTAACTGAATTTTCACCGGGTGATTATATTTATATACTAATTAAAAGGTTCTATTTTTTTTAACTAAATATTTAAGTAGGAGTTAAATGTGACTCATACCTTAACCAAACCCAACCCATGAGTAAGAATCAGTACTATAAGAGAATTGAAACTAATTTAATTAGTAAATATTTAATTGTGAAGGTATAGGGGTAGTGGAGTAAAGATCGTTGATAGAAATCTTAAGAGCTGCATTTGTGTAGTAAGGCATCACTCCACTCGCTACCGTACGTGAAAGTGTGTATGTATTTTTGTTTTGTGATAATTATTATAGTGGTGTTGTTTTGAAATGAATGCTAGATGTTATATATATTTGTGTTGTGATAATTATCTTGGTGATTTTGTTTTGGCATGAATATATTAAGTGTTATTATCTGTGTGGTGTTGTTTTAACATAAATACTAGTTTATGGGTGAATAACCTTAAGTAACTAAAATGGTGATTCAAAACTATATCCAAAGGTGGGATACTAGACTTTAGAATTGAGGAGATTACCTAATGGTGGGGTATTTATGGAGACAATCATGCATTAGATGACTCAGACAAATGTCCAATGTGGGGTACTGACCATCGAGTTTTAGGAGTCATTACTCAACGGTGGAGTATTGACGATCCATATGCATTATGTGATTTACAATAATGCCCAACAGTGGGGTACTAAACATGGAATTTTTTGGAGTTATTACCCAACGGTGGGGTATTGCCCAATAGTGTGGTATATTGTCCAATGGTGGGACATTTGGCTCCGCATAGAGGTGAAATTCGGATCATGAGCATTGGCATATAGATTAACTAATAGGGATTAACTCATTTTAGTTAGGTTGTAACTTGGAGTTAGGTATGGTGATTATGAAATTAGAGTAATGTGACATGTACGCTTTTGTATTTTTATCGTTATAAAATTTATTTCTGCATACCTATTTGTACTATGTTTGTTAGTTAGAGATGACCCTTACTTTTGGACAGATAACCGTCAATCTGTCTTTTCTACTTGGTGGTGACATCAGGGAGGTAAAGTGATCTAGTATAAGAAGACACAAGTAAAACAGTGGTGCACATTTAGAGGCTCGCTACACTCTGATAGTGGTATTAGTCTTGTAGAGAAAACTTTTCACAAGCATCCACGACTATGATCAACTAGGTTTTGACTTGGGTAGGAAAAAGGTCAAGTGTCTTGTTATAAAGAATATTATATTTTTTTATGTAAAATTTACTAATTTGGAAATTCAAAGAGAAAGTTATTTATTGTTTTATTTTAGAGTTGATGAATTTCACATTAATGATATTATTTTTTATAAAAAAAAAAATATATATTCATCTTTTCAATAGGAATTTTGCTAATTAACGTCATGAAAATTTGGAGCATTACATTATGCATGTAGACTGATGACCACGTCTCGTGGGTCATAGATATGAGATATTAAGTCTATACATATGTGTAAATATTAGGAATAATATTTATACTGAATTGACTCACCATGAGAATACTATGTAGTATGTTATGAAGTGTCAGAAGATATTCTCATATTGTTAATGATGCATACCACTTTTAGACCTGAAAACTAGGGATGACAATACGGGCCAGCTCACCCCGGTTAGGCCCAGCCCGCTATTAGTCCGTCAAAAATGGGGTGG
>Ga0315915_1009169_pt1 | contig 11336 bp, 2 predicted proteins | sample MpolbnodulesMG_FD_207738 | JGI IMG/M metagenome (GOLD analysis project Ga0315915, IMG submission 207738) | Medicago polymorpha root nodule microbial communities from Los Angeles, California, United States - branched nodules | ecosystem: Host-associated > Plants > Roots > Nodule | place: USA... | reverse complement strand
CGGATTTTATAATCCGAAAAAACAAGGAACGTGCCCTACAATCCAAACTACATATTGTGTTCAGATTGTATAATCCGAATAGGTGAAAAACTCATTTTCCACCCAAACATAGGGGGAAAACTCATTTCAAATTCTATAATCCGAAAATCCCAAATACATATTTGGAACAAAATAGGACGCATAAAAAATGGATAGGTAGGAAAAGTAAATCCCATCCACAAATTGTGTGGGCCAAAATTTGGGTAAAACGGGGTTCCTTTAACGTGGATCTATGCATGTTGGTCCTCTTAATATGTGAGGCTACTTACTTTTCAAACCCCTTACATTTGTAAAAAAAATGCATATACATTTTATTTAGAAGTACACCCACTTATATTAAACTTGTGTTGGTTTGTAACCTTAAAGTATGTTCCTCAATGTCAATTTTGCCAGGTTAGTTTGACTTCTTAAAAAAAGTAAACTCTTAAACAATGTAAAATTTAAATTTCATTTTCAGGTGCACATCCAAATCAATTATATTGGTGGAAGAAACTTCTCCTTAATATCCCGTTGGTACAACTCACCGTTGGTACAACTCATATGGTTGCTATTGTGACATTTGATATTCTAGAGTGCAAGTTCGAATTCACACTATTCTCTACTTCATATACGATTTTCAAAACTAACTCAATTATCCCAAAAAGTTACATATTTTTATATTAAATAAATGTAAAATATACTTAAAAAACTTTAAACATCTATTCAAGTTATGGATTAATAAAAAAAAAATAGTATATTTCAATAGTTAGATTGAAGTTATATTAACATTTTATATGATACAACATTTTTTTTTTGGCCAAATAGAGAATATAATAAACAAAAAGAAAGAGATACACAAACTGGGGGGACATTAGACCTGATCCAAGAATAACCAAAAGAGGAATACATCGTGTAAAATCAGTCAAGTGGATCAGCTCTAATCTATCCTAACAAAAATTCACTAAACACAGACGCAACCCAGCGAAACTGCGTACGGGCGCGAAACCAAGTTAAAAAAAACATGAAGAGTGAACATTGCATAGAACGATTAGAGTGTAAACTATGGCGAATGGATCGACCGCCAACACGGTATTAGAATCCAAGTGTCAGCTCCCTGATAAACAACAAGTATAAAGCTCTTTCGAGCAAAGCAACGCGTAAGAACTCAAATCGAGGGATGAGTCCAATACGTCAGTAACCAGACTCTTTCGAGTTAAACGAGCCAGACCCTTTCGGATTTTTGAGTCACAACGGAACCACACCCTTTCGGGTTAATGTACAACAATTAAGCATAAAGTTTTTGATACAACAGTTATTTTTGAATGTACAACAGTTAATGTAATCACGTCACAAGTGCCGCTTGTTGGAAGGCACAACAAATCTTTCAATTTAATTTCTCAAATAATTAAGCTTACATGATACACAACTTTACCTGTCAAAAATAAATGATAAACAACTTTAAAATTGTCCCTAGCTAGCTAGTGCAATAAACAGAAGAAAAAAGGGGCTAGGTGCAATGTTGACATGTTCATTACGCATCTGAGAGAGAAACATGGCATGTCATCACAACATCAATAGGTCCAATTATGTGTATAAAATATCAAAAAGGGTGAATGTCTGCATTTGTAAGGTGGGGAGGGGTCCAAATATTGTTGTTTTCACTGTCAATATAAAGGGAAAAAGATTTGTGGGGTTAACTTGTTAAGTGTCTCAAATCGCCTTACGCACTTGAAGCCAAGAGAAAATATTCTCAAAAGGTAGTGTAAATTATGGGTGTTCAAATTCAAATTGATAAATAAAACATGTAAATCGATTTAAAATAATTGAAAACTGCTCAAAACCACTATATCTTGGATGTGTTGGCACCCCATTGAACAATAACCGATTGGTTCGGTTTTTTGACCCCACTCAAAAATCGAACCGAACCAAACCGCATCTAGGTAAACTCAATAATTTACATGTCCCTTAACATTGCGAGGCTTCAATAATTTCATTTCGTCTTCCCTTAAAATTACTACTTTTTTTTAATGTCAAAACTGATCTTTATTTTCCGTAAAGTAAACAATTTCCACCAAGATCATGTGGAACATATTTACATAGAAATCTTTAAAATGGTAGACAACTAGACATGAAAGGAGTAACGAATTCAATGTTGAACCAGTTCACTTACTTTACAATTTTTGCGGACATAACTTGTGTTTGTGTGTTAGAATGTTAATGAAACTGTCATAGTGTCAATTAAGTGTTTACTTAATAATAAGTATATATACTTATCGTATCCTTAAATTAAGGCATTTTAATTTTGCATAAAATATAGTTTTTTTTTTTTTGGACAGAAGTAGTTATTGTATAGGTATTAAAATAATTTTTTAAAATTTGTAATTTGGATAACTGAAAATCGATCCAATTTAAATTGAATTAAATTGAATCAGACCGAATTAGGGTTTTGTAAGGGAGAAATTCAAATTGAATCGAACCGTGAATGTTATAGTCTTTGGATTGCATGGTTTTTTCTTTAAAACCAGTCCGAACCGCATTGAGAACATCTCTAATGCAAACATCGCAAATAGAAGAAAGTTATTTACTAAACTAGTTGTTTGAGGTGTGTTTGTTTCAAGTTTACCAAATTTATTCCTAGGAATAACATTTCTTGAAATATAGAGATTGAAATTTTATTCCAAGGTATTTAGAAAAAATATGTTTGGTTAACTTTATAATATTCATAGGAACCATAAAAATAGGGATTATAATAGGTAACTACATATAAATTTATTCTCATCTCTATGGGAACTTTATTCCCACCCTTTTTTTTGGGAAAATTTTTCTATTCCCATAAACATTTTATACCCGGGAAAAAAAAATAGTAAACTTGTAACAAACATAGACATATATATTTCTATCATTTTATTCTCATAAATCAACAATTTTTTTTTATTTTTTTATAAAATAAAGGTGAACTTTTATTCCAAAAACAAAAGATAAATCAACAAATATAACTTTGTTGAAAGAGTCCGGAATATGTTTGCTAAATTGGGAATTTAGTCGCAGTTTACTTTTATATTTCACGTTTCATTTTCAAATAATAAATACGATAAAATATAGATTTAATACACCAACTTGAGTTGTATTTAATGTAAGGGGGCTAGATTTTCGTAACTAGCAAGCCAAAATATGAATTTCAGGTTGAAGAGGTATCCAGATTTAATTTCCGAAAAGTCAACAAATAAAATAACCTAATAATAATATAGAGGACTGGATCTATCGGAAATAAAAGATTCTATCACCATCTTCTTTGATATATATATTATTTTTTCGCGCCGGTTTTCAAATCACCAAATGTGAGCGACTAATCCAGCTCGTGCGTAGAGGCATGCGCACTGGTCAAGCGTTGTTTCCCTGGAAATCGAATCCGGTATTCCCCAAGTACGTCCTTGGAAGGAGCTCCTTGCCACTGGAGCGTAAACAACTTGGTTTCTTTATAATATTTGAAAAGAACATTTTAACTCTTAAGATTGTTTTTCGTAAAAAAAAAAACTCTTAAGATTGTTTCAGTGTTTTCAAAACACATTTTTGCTAGCTATTCTTTTATTTCTCTCAATCATAGTTATTCATTGCATGAATCTTTCACCTCATTACTAAAAATTTAAAATTAACATAAATTTTAAAATAGGATTGAATCAATTTTTTTTAATTATGATAAATGTTAGTAATTACTACTTATAAATGTTAGATTAATATATATCCTTTTGTCTGAATTTGAATACAAGACCTTCAACTTCTTATTTCTTACTTAGTTCAAATCCATTGAGCTATCATCAATAGCCCTGATCGGTTCCAGTTGCCTGAAATTTGGAATTAGTTTAAGTCCAAAAGATGCTTGTTATTTGCTACATATGCTTTCAGACAGTTCTCCCTAGTTTTAGGGCTTTTAGGCTTTGATTGTACCATGTCTTGAATCATATATACAGCAAAATAAGTACTCCATGTTTATCACTTTTGTACCCAACAAGTTTAATGGACCAGAAGAATCGATAGAAATTAATAGTATTTTCCTGTTTGCATGAAATGAAGTTTTGTTTGTTTTTGCATGAGACAAGTTGTATTGTATCTCTTTATACCAGGTGGTTTTTAGTTGCGGTTTTTGTAGGCCTTAGGCTTAGTCCACTTTTTCATTTTCATAATAATTGGGAGAGTTTAATACCCCTTGGTTATATTTCCTATTATATTATAACATAAATTTTGTGTTTATAATTGACTTTATCTTTCTGTCTGCGGTGAGTAACCATTGATTTGATCGTGAATTGAATTAACCATTTATTTAATTAAATTAACAATATTTTTTAACATGATTAATTAGGTTTTTTTTTTTGGAAATGATTAATTAGGTGTTGTGAATGTAGTAAAAAAAATAGATGTAATAATATCATTAAGAGTCATGCTAACTTATTTCTCAAAGGCACATGTTGTACAACCTAAAAGTAAAAATTTGTTCTTAAATTTTATGCATTCAACTAATAAAAAATTCAATTCAATTGCATTAATTATAACAAAATATTTTTACTTTTGATACATTAACTTGTGCATTAATTGGATTAAGATCCTCTCCATTGAAAATTCTCTCAAGTTTTCTCATGTGGAATCTCAACCATCAATCATGAGAGAGAAAGTGAAAATTAAATTATAATGAAAAGTGGTTGTTATATTTTAATGGTGGAGATTCAAAATGGAGAAAACTTGAGAAAATTTTCAATGAAAAGGATCCAAATCCGCATTAACTTGTGCCTTAAAGACACTGGTTAGTATTTTTCTATCATTAATTATTGTTTTATAATTTTCTAGGGTTTATACATCATGTGATATTCTGACACTTATTTTGACAATGATACACACGACACCAACCATACCAGTGAGCTTAAATTACAAGATCATATCACTTTTACATGATATAGACTAGCTTTTCAACCTAAAATATATATATATAATACTAACCATGTTATGAGGGATTCACATTTTACCATACTTAGAGGACAAAATTAAATGAAGCCAAAGTTGTTGACAGGAAGCTGAAGCAAACTGAACCAAAACATGATTAATGTTTTTAACCATGAGCATATAAAGATCTCATTTGTTGTAACCTAATTAAGCAAATGGAATGAGCCTGTAATGGAATGAATGATCCGAAAAGATGGTTCATGCGTCTCTTTTTTTACAAATCATGCTTCTCTTTTTATTTTAGGTTAAATATGTTTTTCGTCCCTATAAATATATAAAATTTTCATTTTAATCCCTCTAAATTTTTTGTTTTAATCTCCAAAATTTTTATCCAAATACCATGCATGTGACCGCTACTCTTTTATATCTTTCCCATAAAGTATAACGCTTCAGCCAACCGAAATGTATGTTATTTCTTTTTTGAGGGAAAATGTATATGTTATGTCTTATACTCACTTGTTATCATTTCCCTGTAAATAAAAGAAAAACTTGCACCTAGCATTATTTCTCAATGATTTGTGCCTTTTTTGTTTTAAGTTGAATAAAACTTATTATATACTTCTTTTTATTAGTATTATAATATTGATTTTTTATATACTATATTATTGATTGAAAAAGATTAAATGAATAAGTTTTATTATCGATTGAAAAAGAATTGTCAAATGAGATCAATTATGATAATTTAATAAATGGTTTTGTATCTCAAAAAGTAAAATTTTAAATAAAACTATTATTTTTGTAACAAAAAGATTAGTGATAACTTAAAAGGTTTCATTTTAGATTTTACCTTATACCTCAATATGTGTTGGGACGACCCTAGCAAAAACCATCTTATACAAATTTTCAAATCATTCATATAAAAGGTAGGGGTAGACTCCAATCTCCCTGGGAACATTTTCAAGACAAGAATACGTAGCACTCAATTTAAAAAGTTTGTATAAAATACAATTTGAATATATGTGGTGTCTATCGATCCGAAGATGAAAAAAGGACTATAAATTTCAAAAACTGTTTACATATACGATGTAGATGTAGATGTCGAATTTTGTGTTCGAGAAACATTAGGATAAAATAATACAACAATTCTCAAGAAAAAAATTAACAAACCATAATAAAATATATTAACATCAAACAAGCGTTCTCCCTAGCACAAGACATGCCAGAACGAAACACCAAAGTTTACAACAAAAACAATCTAGAAGAAATAAAAATAACAACAAGGAAAATCAACCAATGTCCATACAAATAAAAGGGCAGATCCACCAACTATGATAACATGCAACAAAGTTTGCAGATCTTGTCTTCAACGACCAAAAAGAAAGCAGCTTAACTTTGTCGAGAAAATGAGAAATTAAATTTTCCTTGTTATTAAATATTTCGTTATTCCTTGCTTTCCAAAGCACTCAAGCACACGAAAAATCAAATTAAATGCATTAAGATCTATGCGCTCGAGAACCATCTATCTACTAATTGAGCAAACTAAAGAAATTGATCTAAATATATCAAGGGGATCAACCAATAACAAACTTAACCAATCGCGCACAAGATACTAGAGAGCACTAAAAATATTACATGTTAATTTTTAAATATGCTATACTGCAAAATGTCATACCAATGCTAAACTAGACCCCCTTTAATTCACTAATACCAAAAAATAGACTCTTGATATATATACACATCTCCTAGCCCTTGTCTCCCTCGGCCCCCCAACCAAATAGAAGTTCTCAAACCCTTTTGATCTGTTAATTTGTTCAAATATGTACTTCAACCAACCAGGTTTACAACATTGAAAGTGGTAGTTTTTTTTTTTTTTGAAGGATTTGAAAGTGGTAGTTAGAAGCTAGACCTAGCTATCTTTTGGATTATTGATTTGGTTAGGGCAATAATAGTAAATAGGCATCACAATAAGGTGATAAGTTAATGTGTATGTTGACAAATAAAGCGACCAATAATTGTACCATTATAGGGGAAAATTATAGTTAATAATGTTAATATATCACTACCGAAAAAGTCAGGAGTTATGCTATAAATATGAGGACAAAACTTATCTAAAAGGACAATTATTAAGGTGAGAAAGTTTAGTCACATGTGATTTACGAATTTCGCCATGATTTAAGTTACGACTTTTTTATTTAAACAGAAGTTCAAGATCATTTTACAATAAAATTGATATATAAACTTCAATTTACAGAGAGCAACACAGTCATTTCTAGGGTTTTGAACAATTTTTATTTATTAGTTCACCATAATTTATGAGACATTTCTCCACCCTAACTAGAAGTGTTTGCATGTGTACCACTCTTCGGTAAAAAGTCTTATAACCAGAGTCGGTCTTAAGATTTTTGGTGTCCTGGGAGAAACAATAAATTGTGCCCTTTTAATTATTCCAATATTTTTCTTCTTGCATTTTTTATTGTAAAATATTCATTTATAATCAAAGTTATCTAAAAATATATTTTCAATAGAATTAATCAAAGCGAATTAAAAAGAAATATATTTATATAATACTAACTAGTAAGTAAAAACAATAATATCAGTGCCCCTAAAAAAATGGTGTCTTGGACTGGCGCCCCTCCCACCCACCCTCATGGCCACCCCTGTTCATAACTATCATAATTTGCCTTAGTTTTCTATATTCATATTTATATTTTTTGTGTGGCAAACAACACTAAAAGCACCTATGATATGATATGTCCCAAGCAGCACCATATATGGTGTACTAACACTAGTGCAAATCAGGGATACAAGACCTGATTTTTAAAGATTTCAAACCTGTTTTTGTGCAAAAGTGGTCTTAAATCTCTAAAAAAACAGGTCTTGTATCCTTGATTTGCACTAGTGTAAGATACTTCCGCCACTAGTAAATGCAAAATTAATGAGGGAAATTAGTGACGGAAAAAATAAAATTATTTGTAAATTTCTTGGTCGCAAAATTTAGTGACGGAATTAGAGAGGGATTTCACGTTTTCACTCACTAATTTTTGTTTTTTTAGTTCGAAGAAGAGCTAATCTGAAGATTCAGGATTCAAACTTTAAAAATTAACATGGTTTACTGATAAGAAAAGTTATTTTGACAATCTAAAAGTTGTCAATTTATTAACGATTCTTTCTCTCTTATTTTAAATGTATTTTTTTCTCTAAAGTTGACACATTTTGGTTGAAATGGATTCTCTTAAATTTTTTTCCTCGTTTCATATCTCTACCATTAAAACTCTTACTTTTTTCTTTCTAAATTCTCTTTCTTTCTCTTTTCTAATGAATGATGGAGATTTCCATGAACCCTCATATCACATGAGAGGATCCATCTCCGTTTTGATTGTTCAAACATCGCTCCTCTTTAGTGATTTACTAATATATATAAAATAAGTTTTCTCTTAAAAGCACTATGATGGCCCATAAAATTAATGTATACTCATTAGCCCAATGACATGATCTCCATCTCTGCCTCCACTTCACTCCACACTCTCCTCTATTCATTTCACCTTTCACCTCCCTTTTTTTCTTCTACATTTACCTACAAAAAGCCAATTAAACATCTCTCTCAATCTTCATTATTCACCATAAACCAAATATGTCTTCAAGTGGAAAGGATTTAGCTGAAGGAGGAGGATCATCAACCTCGCAAGGAATCACACTTAGCCGCTATGAATCTCAAAAGAGAAGAGATTGGAACACTTTTGGTCAATACTTAAACAACCTTAGACCACCCGTTCCACTTTCTCACTGCAATTCCAACCATGTTTTGGAATTTCTTAGGTATTTAGATCAATTTGGAAAAACCAAAGTTCACTTACAAGGTTGTATGTTTTATGGACAGCCAGAGCCACCAGCACCTTGTACATGTCCACTTAGACAAGCTTGGGGAAGCCTTGATGCTCTTATTGGGAGGTTAAGGGCTGCTTATGAGGAAAACGGCGGAACTCCAGAGACTAATCCTTTCGCGAGCGGTGCTATTCGCGTTTATCTTAGAGAGGTTAGGGAGTGTCAAGCTAAGGCTAGGGGTATCCCTTACAAGAAGAAAAAGAAGATCACAAATAAGGGAAATGATGAATCAAGCTCAACCATGCACTTTTCTTGATTTTCCATTCCAAGTAATGGTAATTGATTAATTTAATCGCTTCAATTATCAATCATTATATACTATGCTTTGTTTACTAAGACTTATTGGTATGAATCTCTAATATGATCTTGGTCAAACGGTGGATCTCATAAACTGACCTATTACAACATGTTTATTGGATTGTTACTTATTTTTAATAGCAAAATATACACTAAAAAATAGAGTACAAGGATTACTCTAACTTAATTAAATACAGCCAACTATATATTTATATTTAGCAAAATATATACACACTCAATACTCGACCCAAATTAGAAAAATTACTCCCTACATACACACTCCAAATTAACAATATACCACTTAGTACAAGGAATACCTCACATTTGATATTGCCAAAAATCACTTTTACAATACTACCTTTTTTAAAAAATAAAAAAATTACAATACTACCGCCATATGATGATCAACCAATCAATACATCAGGAGGTGAGTTAGAAAATATAATTAACCCACTTTGATGCTTCACATAGTCAAAACTACACAATGCCAAATAAGAACAAACATTAATTAAATTGCAATAATATTTGGCTGATTTGCTCCATAACAATAAAAACATATACAAAAATAAAATCCATGATTAGCTATATAAGTTAAGTACTTAGCCTCAAGAGTCTACTTTAAGACCCATTTTTTATAGCTAGGTAGGTCCGGGGTGTTTGTATTGACTTATTTGAGTTTATTTATTGACATAAGTACTTGTGAGATTGTTTAAAAAAATTATGAAAAAAGCTTTTGAGAAGTTGGTTTCAGCTTATGAACTCACTTGAGTTGGTTTGGTGGTGTTGGCTTGAGAACTTGGAGCGTGTTCTTCCTCAAGATCTTGGGTTCAATTTTCCCCGGTGGCAATTTGGGGGGATAGTTTAGCTTTAAAAAAAAACTTATGTGTTGTTGGCTTGAGACTTATAGTGTGTTCTTCTTCAAGGTCTTAGGTTCAATTCTCCCCGATGACAATTTGGGGGGATAGTTTAGCTAAAAAAACTTATGTATAAGCGCTTATGTGATAAGTGTTTATACTATAAATTGCTAAATAAGTTGTTCATCCAAACAAGTCCTACCACCCTTTATGGCTTTACTTGCAAAAGTATTGGTAATTAGAGAAATGGCATTGAGTATGAATGAACTCCAACATGATTTGTACGAGTAAGGCAATGCTGATTTAATTAAAAAAATTAAAAGTAATAAATAATATAAAATTAGATTAGTAAATTCAGCAGACCAAATTCAATTGTGAATTTTCGTGGATAAAACATTTGTAACATGAAATTAATTCATATACTGGTTGTGTAGAGAGTTTTTAAAATATCAACCATAACATTTACATCATTAAAAGTGATTGATTTTATCATAACCACTTCTAACATGATATTTGTTGCAATGTGTGTAAAACTTTATACACGGACAATGCATGAAAATTAAACTTTTTTTAACATTTAATTAGCTTTTCCAAATTAAATTAAAATGTTTAACATTGGGAAGATTGAGTTGCTTAATTATTCGTGCATATACACAAGGATGGAGTCATGAATTAAACTTCGGTAGGACCAAGTTGAAAGTATAATTTATGAGAGAAAAAATAATTTTTTAAATGTGCAACATATACAAGAAATTTAAGAAATTATATGATATATTCAAAGTAAAATATATTCAAAATTATAAGAAATTTCAATGATGTAAAAAATAAAAAATATTAAAAAAGTTTAAGGGGACCGTGGCCTCGGCTGGTCTCCTTCTAGTTTCATCCCTGCATAGTGCATACACCATACAATAATCACAAACATAGGACTAACTAACTATGCAACTAAAACATTATTTTGTATTCCTTTAATTAAATATATTTGCATGATAGCTTCCCCCTAATTTAGCCTTTTTAAGATTCTCCAGATTTTGTGTCCCATGCATGATTGTTCGTGAGATGACATATATACTCTTTCTTAAATTACTAAGCATCAAATAAACAAATGATCGCAAGCATTTTATTACGTTAACATTTAAAACTATAGATGATAAATGCTTTTTTGATAATTCAAAGTTTAATACTAACAGAGTCATGATTGCATGGAATCAATTTGGAGTAAATGTTGGACAAATTATTAACAACCTTATGCTGCAGATGAAATATTAAATATTTTGTTAACCTTATACAACAAATTCCCACCATCCTGACCTCTATTATGCCCCACTATATATATATATATATATATATATA
>Ga0315915_1009168_pt1 | contig 11336 bp, 8 predicted proteins | sample MpolbnodulesMG_FD_207738 | JGI IMG/M metagenome (GOLD analysis project Ga0315915, IMG submission 207738) | Medicago polymorpha root nodule microbial communities from Los Angeles, California, United States - branched nodules | ecosystem: Host-associated > Plants > Roots > Nodule | place: USA... | reverse complement strand
GCATCAAACACATGATAGGATTAATGTTTATCATGTCCTTATCATATCCTATCTCTATCCAGCTTTATATCATATCCTGCCTCTATCCTATCCTGACCATCAAACGAGCCCTAAGAAATTTCAACAATCAAGCGATCATCCCGATTAAGTTCCGAATTAAAAACTTAGGTTCTGATGTGCCGTCTGCCGTGAGAGAGCAAGATAGGTCATCTACCGTAAGAGAGGTAACTTTACTTGTTTTTTTTTAGGGATAACTTTATTTGTTTTGGTAAGTTGTTTTACTATTTCTTACCTATTGTAGGAGGTAATATGTTTTATAATAATACTTTTAACAATTTATTTACACATTTGTAGGTATCAATTTTATAGGGTCAATATTGAAAATTCATATTAATTAATTTAATATTATGTGTTAATTTTATAGGTAATCAATATTATATGTTAATTTTGTAGGTATTAATTTTATATTGGTAGTTCACTATAGTATTTGTTGAATATTACCGATTTTGGTCTTTTTTTTATTATATTATGTGTTAAGTAATTTAGTCGTGGTAGGAAAAGTAATTTACTGTAATTACTATGAATTATAATTAAAAAATCACCGTAGTTAATCACAATAAAAAAAATCAATGTCTCATATATTAACCATCAAATAAAAATAAAGTCCAACTAATTAAATAGGTGTGGTTAAATGAAAAAATATGTGTTATTTGAACAACCATTTGTGTGATAACTTTTGAGACAACCATAAATTTACAAAGAAAAATCAGTATTTACACAATGAAATTTAAATGAATATAGATGTCTAAATAGTACAATCCTAGTGGGTGATGTAACCTGTAAATCTCAGCCATTCAAAAATTTTAACTACATCCAATGGTTGACATCCATTTTACAAACCAAAAAAAAAAGTTCAAGTCTCCTACGGTAGGAGACCTAAAGAGGTTTCCCACGCTAGCCTTTGCCAAGTTGGTTTAACTCCTCAAGTTTCTTTGTTTTTTGGCATTCACCTTTAAAGGTGATTTTGATTCCTTTTGGTTTCTCAAAGATTAAGCCCCATCAACAATTTCAATTATAACTCTAGAGTATTACTTTTCCCACCCTATATCTTTCTTCGCGCGCCCTATTTTTTTTCCAAAATTACCCTTGGAGCCGGATTATATAATCCGAACGCGTCCGGATTGTATAATCTGGATTCCACCAGTACACAGAACTGAAACAGATTTGCATGTCATTGTGGTTTTTATCATTGTTTTTCAATAAATCATTATATATGTATGTATAAAACGAATTAACTTAAATATTATATCAAAAAATGATTATATATATCATTATACCAAAAAAAAGTTGAATTTATATCATTACACATTTCACCAAATGATATACATTTCAACTAAATTAATGATATATATCTAATCTATGGCGCCGAAAGATCAATGGGACTATCATTCACTTCAACCTTCACACCAGGACCAGGACCAGCCCTCTCATCGGGATCAAGATTTTCAATAATGTACAATTCTTCATCATCTTCTACCACCTCTTGACCCGCCGCCCGACTTAGCTCATTATAATCTACAATCCGGTTGGCATATCTATCAGGCCAGCTGTCTGCATCCTCTCGATTGTGTTGTCTCCATAGATTGCAAGTGGGAGGAATTAGACAATCATCATTCAAATCCAATGCCATAAAGTGGTTATCATTCACATATGCGAGAAACATCATCCGACCGATACATGTCGGCGGTGGACCACATAGAGGGAAATAGGTTGCCGAGCGTCCTAACCCTATGGACAACACAACAACCGGTTGGTTGAATTTCTGTGCGATGAGGAAACCCATATCCGGCATGGTCATCCATTTATCCCGTGGTGCATTGCCAATACTGGTGTAGGAAAGAGCGTCTAATACCTCTTTATACCGTGAATCATCATTAATCATCCTCCGGTAGCGGGCATTTCCTACAATGACAAGCTCTTTGTAAAGGTTGTACCGGACTATTTGGTGATCATCAACAATCAAGTTACGTAGGACTGCAACTGCTCGGAACCCACAATGGCCATCATCGGGTACATCTGTAACCTTTTGAATAAAGTCATGCATCCAAATTGGGATTTGGTCTTTGTGTGGAATGTGGACTTTAACGGGTCTTGGCTTAGGAGGAGTAGGAGACACGTTGCTTTTCCGTGCACTCTTTCTACTCGTCCTTGTTGATCTTGTCTGTGAACACTGTGTCTCTTGCTCCTGGGAGTCAACAATCTCCCACAGCGAAGGGGACCGCCTTGTCAATCGTATGCTTTGCTTATCTTTCTTAGGAGCTCCTTTGGTGGTGACCTTATTTGGCGGTGGACGCATAAAGGTGGTCTCCGGTAAAACAAATTGCCAGAATTGTTCCTTCATATGCAACTTCATGTTGTAATCGGCGTCCTTGAACCCAGCCTGCAATGTGTAAAACAACTGTCATTTTGGTTGTTGCTGAAACATGCATTCTGGTCTGTGCACTGATAAGGTCCAGATTTTTAATTCTGGAACGCATATGCAAATTCGGAATATAAAATCCGAAACTTCCCAATACACCCTTTGCATTCACTTGCATGGGGCGTAAATGCTACCTTTCGGATTATATAATCTGGAATTCAACAATATGGTCCGGATTATATAATCCGGATTACACCAGTACAGGAAATTAAAACAGAAATCCTGGGCAGTAACATAGTTTTAAAAAAAAAAATACCTGAAGAATATCCCATTCTTGCAATAGAGAGATGTCTGCTTTTTGCAGCTTCGGGTCAACCTCGTACTCGAACCTCAACCGCTTCCAATGGGTGTGAATTTCATCCAAACGGAGGGCGGTGCCGGTCTTGATCTTCAAACCAATCATACAGGCACACGGTAATTCGTAAGTGATCAAACTCAAACAACCACATTTTGAGGTGGTCAATACAAACCGCAACAACTGGAGGTGGTAGAACAGGATGAATATGAGGAGGAGCATCCTCTACATTCGAACCGCCTAAACAAATTTCAAGTTTCGGTGGTGGTGGTGGGGGATTCTCGGATTTGGCATTTCTAAAATCATGCGTATCTTCAAGTAAAAGAAGCGGCAACACAATAGGAGGTTCATTGTGAGGTGGATCATCATTTGGGGCATCAACAGGAATAACCATGACTGAAAACAGTGCGAAGCAGAGTCAGAAAATGAACATAGTTTCTGTACTGGTGCAGTCCGGATTTTGAAATCCGGAACGCATGAATGCAGTCCGGATTAAGTATTCCGGAACCGTACAGTGCAGATCAAACGGCGTGATCAAAAGTGAATCGCTTAAAAATCAAATAGGGGAAGGTTTATATACACATTACCTTTGCATTCAGACAAAAATGATGATGTTAACCCCCCTTGATGGCCAGATTGCTGCTCCAAAGTATATTTTCGCCCAAAATGGAGTGTTGTTTAGAGGTGTAGGGAGTGTTTGTGATAAAGGTGGTGTGCTTCAGCTAGGTTTTTAAGGACTATATATAACCTAACTTTCCGGAAGAAAAAAAAACGACTACTTTTCCCGCTCAGTTTAAATACAGGGTGTGCGGAGTTTGTTTTTCGGAAAGTAACCATTTTGTCCGGATTAAGTTTTCCGATTAGTCTTTCACCATGATCAAGCCCAAGCTTCACAAGTAACATGTAGCAGGGTGATTTACTAATCATTTCAGATTATACTATCCGAAATCTGTCCAGATTATATAATCCAAGCAAAGGGTATTTTGGTCAAAATCACAGGGCACGCGAGAAGGCAACAGAGTGGGAAAAGTAATACTCATAACTTTATTTTCATGATCACATTTCTCTTGTGGAAACTTGCATAAATAGAAATGTCAATATTTTAGATTTTTGGCTAAAAGAAATTTATTTTTAAAAAAACAAATGCAAGCTTCTTGTACCTCCATTTTTCTTGAGCATCGTTTCAATTTTGAAGGCATATATGGATAAACCACCTTTAAGAAAGTTAAACGGGCAAGGGTCATCAATTTTAACGGGTTGAATTGTCTTTTACTATCCAAGTGTTGAGGATCAACCACCTTTAGGATAAATGATCAGGTGAGGGTCATCCCTTATAGCAGATGCAATGACCTTTTACTGTCTTACATCTTCTCTATTACCTCAAGATTTTTTAAAATTTTTAAGGTTTCTTCGGATTTCAATTTTATCCAATTTTTTCTTTTAAAATTCAAAAAGACCAAATATTCCATTCAAAGAATTCTATTTGATTTGTCTAATGAAGATTGAGAAAAGAATGTAGTTGTGCTTGATGCTTTGTTGCAGCAAAGGTTGATCCTTCGTGGGGGTCTTCACGATAGAGGAGAATGGTGTTTGCAAGCATGTTACCACTCTGACGCTCAAGTTAGTAAGAGAATGAGATGGGTATGTGAGAAATGAGGTAAAAGTGAATCGTACATTGGGGGTGATGCTAAGTCACTCTTATATAAGCGTGTAAGAGCATAATCGTCTCCCTAAAATGTGGTGCCTCTACAGGAGGCAGTTAGAGATGGCTTCAACGACTCAAATGGACTCGAGACGCGCTCTCGTGTGGTGCCTCACACAGAGCCTAGCTCGTTCTATTGTCATCGTAGCTAGTATTTATAAGGCCTTAAATGATAGGGCTCTGGCTTGTCGAACCTTGTAGCCGGTCTGGAACACTATTTTTTATGTGCATATTTCAAGCAAAGTGACCAAACATGAGAAAGTGTGTTGTGACAATCAACATACTTTTATACTATTTTTGTTTTATAGTTTTGGCTTCCTACCATCATAAGTTGTTGATCTTCTACAAAAAATTCAAAGGGTAATGCCTAACAATGTTATGTCGCCTAGGTCTATGGATGTTGTTTTCAAAGGGATTGTTTTTTCCATCCAAAAAAGGTTAGTGACGCAACTTTTTGTCCGCTTGTTATCTACTTCTATGTAATTTTCTATATATATGAGTCAGGATCTGTTGACACCGGGTGTCAACAGATTCGTTGACACCAAATCTCAACCATTCATTTTATTTAATAAAAGGTTAATTATAATGTCACGTTTCTATTTATTGTGTATCCTTTCTTTCAATCACACACTATTATTAAAATAATTGCATATGAATCCATATCTGAACAATTAATTTTGTCAACAAAAAAAAAATTGTATAATTAAAAAAATTACTAATTTGAATGCTCCATGACTGTATCGTTGAAGCTAGTAATTTCACATGATCATCTTTAATAATTTTGATCACATAATGATATTGTTTTCAGTCTAAACTTAATTTGAATGAATCGTCATGCCCCCCCACCCACATACTCCTTTGCATCTTCATTCGCTCATGGCTAATTGCTCACATGGATCAGAACCTTTAGATGTTTAGGTAAAATTTATTAAATTGATTGCATTTAGTTGAAGGTAGTAAATCTATGGGTACTTTTTATGTTTTTGTTTCGATTGTAGGAATTTTAATTTTGGAAAATATACATATATAAAAAAGCAATTGCAGGATCCGGATACATAATAGATAAAATCAAAAGTTGTGGTTCTGGTTAAATGAAAAAACCATTAAATTAAGTAGAACTAATTGGTATGAATCACATAAAATTATAAGAAAGGATCTGATCGATGTTTGTGTAGTTGAGATAAGTGAGAAGACACATTTTTCCATTGTTGTTCATTTAATGATTCATGATTGTATAGGAAACTCTATAGAGAACGCACACTTGAGTTAATTGAGAAATAAGTACGGACTTTTGAATTAAAAAAATGAATGGTTGAGATTTAGTGTCAATGAATCAGTTGACACATGGTGTCAATAGATCCTAACTCTATATATATATATTTGAATGTTAAATCTGAAGCTAATTCGTCAATTCAAAATTATGAGAGAAAAAACCGTCGATTTAGTTTTTTATGTTAGAACATATTAAATTGAAAGATGGTGAGTGAGATAATTTATTAACTAAAATTGATGGTCTATTGAATAAAGTAATTTGTTCTTGTCCTAGCATTTTGACGTCCAAACTTGGGATGATAAAAAAGTTTACTATCCAAAGCAAAATTTGAAAAATAGAATACAAAATGAAGAGGAAAAAGAGCACGAAGTCACAAACACACGCACATAGGTAAAATTGTTATAAGACGAGTCCGTCTTATAGAATAAATCCAAGCCACTAGTTGACAATATTTCAAAGTCCCATCTTTCACTTCTTGATTCCCACAAGTATACATATATATGCATCTTTCCATTTCCAATCTCATCGTGGTTATTATATTCATTAATAATTAACCAATGTTCCTTATTAGGTATCAGAATTTCTTAATCCAATACCCTACCACACACATGCAATGTGTGTGTTGCGCGCCCTTGAACTCTAATTCATGTGTATTTCACTGAACATCCGTGTTATTAGACTTTATCCTCAAAACATGGCTTTCTCATTGTTATGTTTCTCTGTGCTATCACTTTTAGAGTTTTAGTGGATGAAGATAATGGTGGATACAGTTTGACATCATTAAATGGTGCAGATGATCAGTTTATGTTAAGTCACTTACCAGTTACCACGTATACCACTCAGCTTTGCAGGATAATTCTTAATCTTTTGATTTATTTATCTGATATGTTTAGCATATGTATATCTACCTTAGTTGGATGAATAACCATTTTAGTCCTTGAATGTAGGCGTTGTCACAATAATTTATAAAAGCATCAAAATAGCAAAAACATTCACAAATGTTTATTTTATTTGGTTTTAAAATCTGGTTTTAGGTAATCTATTTAAATTTACTGACAAAAGAAGTATAAGATATGTGTTTTCAATTTCAATACATTTCGAAACTATAGTCACGGCGTCTCTCACTTTTGAAGATAAAAATGGTTTTTTACTCATTTTTGTTACTACTTTAATCTATAATAGATGTTTGAAGTTGTATCTAATATGGACCTCTAGAATAGTTGGTTTTTAACATTTTTAGTAAAATATGACTTTCATAATACTAAAAAGGAGAATGTTAAACAAGGGCATTGGTTCAAAGCAAGTAACTTTTTATAAAAATTCAAAACTTATATTTTCAAGACAAATTTCCTATTTATAGTTTCCTTAACCATTGCCCTAAGAGCACTGATTAGCAAGACCCTAATAAAAAATTGAAAATAAAAAATAATATTTTATTAAATTTACTAAAAATAGGAAGGTCTGTTGTTAGACCAAATTAATATTAAAATACCCCATGTTCTTGAGGTAATTTTATCATAGAAAGTAATTCAAAATTCTTTTATATAAATTTCATTGCGTGGGTGATGAATTTGAATGGTTTTTACTTTTTAAAATAAGATATTTTATAAAGTATTTTGTAAAATTAAATTTAGGAAATTTCAATACAACTTTTTTTTGGGGAGGAATACAACTTAAAAACTAAAAATTTGAAATTCCTTTTTTACTCTATATAATGTGAATATCAAATTGACCGTTATAACTTTTTCAAATTATAAAAATTACTTGAATAATATTGTTTCAATTTTTTTGCATTAGTTAGTTTTTGTTATTTATTTTGAAATTGATCCCTATATTTTAAAAAATAAAAAAATTGTTCCTAAATTTAAAAAAAAAAAACAATATATTTTGAAATTGGTCCTCAACTTTTGAAATTTTAAATTTGACACAAATCTTTTAGTATTGTCATTTTGAATCACCTTTAATTTTATACCTATACTTTTATCCTAAAACTTTTAAAATTATAAAAATAACACAATGAAGTTGAAAAATGAAAAGAACTAAATTTAAGTTTTGAGTTATCTAAAATTCAAATTTTCTTAAAATTACTAATTACTTCATTGAAAAAAACTTTTAGATGGCCAACTTTTTGTCTTGTACATTATTTACCGGACACTAGACGCACCAAACAAAACAAGGTTAAATTTTCTATAATATCATTGATGAATGTAAAATTACCATATGAGAGAGAAAAGAGAGAGAGAGGATATATAGAAGAGAGTGACGAGAGAGAGAGATATAACATGTATGCGAGGGAGATAGATATAGATAGAATATATAAATTGATAGAGGGAGAGTGTGTTATTTAAGTAGGAAATAAAATGGTATTTTAGATAGCTTATACATAGGATAAAAAGTTGAACTCTCATAATTTAGGAAGTAACAGATACAAATTTTAGTTTTTATCTCGATTCATAAACAATTTACAAATCAAATACAATAGAACTAAAGTTGTGTTGTCTAGTATCTTATTTTTTAGCAAATCAAAGGTACTTTTAAAATTTATGAATTAGTAAACCTAAAAATGCCAAAACTAAGAATATTCAAAGTTTAAACATGTTTAGTGTATTTGCATGTTTTTCCCAACAAGAAAAACACGGACATCAGAAACGAGACTGACAGATAAATACCGGTAATAATTCAAAAAATGGAACTACATGTCTATCATATCAGAGTGGGACATCAAATTAATTTGAAGTGTAAGTGATATATAGATGCCAATGACATCAGAGACCATAGAGGGAAGAAAAGGAAAACTCTGGTTTTATGCATCAGAAGAAATAATTCAAAGTTTCAAACAGTAAATACAGATTTGAGGCAGATTCTTAAACTTAGTGGGGACATATTTACACTCGGTAAGTCAGCTGAAGTTTGTCCTATAGCTAATCTGCCTTGAACAAAATTCTGAATTTGAAACTTATCAATAGACTAAAAGTAGGAAGAGTTCTTAGGCTTTTAGGGTTGCTACACTCATGAGAGTACTGGGGACAAGCTACCTATTCAAATTTGAATTCAATGACCTTATTTGCAGAGACAGTAGCATCAGTGGCACCCTCTCATAGTCATGGGTCACACTCTCGCCCAATGCTAGCTTTTTCAGATTCGTATTTGATATTTTGACATTAGGGTAAATCATGCGGTGAGAGATTTTTGTTGTGATTTATAGATCATCTGTAACGTTAATTATGCGGTGATTGATTGTTGAAAAGGTACGTTATATAGATCGGTGGTACAATGTCTTATGGTGTACCTTCTAGATAAATTCCACTCTAGATTGGGCCTGTACCTCAATCCGTAGCAATATGTATCTAATAATATTTTGTGTATATGATTAAAATTTATACCATTTGTTTCTATTTCCTGATTTAGCTCTATTAATATAACTATGTCACTATAATTATAAATAATATGAAAAATGATGATGACTACTTGGGCTGCTAGCACATGTGAAAAGCAGAGACAGCCTTCAGGCATGTAAGGTCTATTCAATAGTGTTCATCATATTTGGTACTGCGGCAGTAAATGTTATCAGCAGAAGACAATTAGTGAGGCCCAATTGCTACAGAAATACTATAATCTACATTGAAATTTAATGTTTGAACTTGCTTGGCATATTGAATTATAAATAAAGATGCTCGGTTGTTTCAATTTGTTGATGTTATAGTTCAGGATTCAGGGGCCAGAGAAATGATTCAGCAGGGGTACAATATGTATGCAATGTCCCTATTGTTATACTATTCATCTAATTCTCCTTCGTCATTGAGTTGTACCATCTTATTTTCTTTAGCATATGCCAATGGGGTCCATACTCCACAATATATATATATATATATATATATAAATGGTTCAATTACTTCTGTCTGCAGAGATGCCGCATATATAGAGATGTGGTAAACTCAGATATCCTCAGATAACTTTCAATCTATCACGGTCAGAAATGAAACTAGAGTTGATGTATTGGAGGGAAAAGGAACTTTTGCTCCAACAGGTTAAATTTTATTTTAGATAAAGTTAGAGAAATTTTGGTATAATTGGTCAAATTTGGGGAGAATCATGGCCATAAAATAACATAGGGCTCAGCCATTGCAATATGATAGGTAGATTCAAAACTCACTAACACTAGGAAACAATTTTATGTATGATTAATCATGGTCAATGATGTTGGGCTGATATATGCAAGACACTTCAACGTTCAAGTTAGTCAGTGTGTTTAGAGAGACATTGCACATATATATCTTACGTGTATGGTGTTCTAGTAAGAATGTTGGATCTTGAGGGGAGTTCAAATATGTCAAAGTGTGAGTAAGACTTTGACATTGGACGGAAAAGTGTACGTTAAACTTCATATAAGTGAGAGAACACATATACTTAATGCTTCAAGATTTTGGTTGAAGTGTTAAATTCACTTCTGTGATTTCTATTAGCTCAATGTGATGATTCCTCGAACGCCTAGTTCGGCTTAGGCTAGCTTGACGGACGAGCATGAGTGCGATTTTGGTGCTAGATCCATGTATTGAAAGGCATCTTGACATTGTAAGTAAGAAGCACAATTGTTTTTTTTAAAAAATAAAAGGCACATTTCGTTGGTTATAATATGTGTGTGTATATATAATTGAATATTTAACTAATTCCTTTTGAAATAAAGGAGATGACACATATTTTCAATATCTCAACGTTTTAGATAGAATATTGTGTCCAAATGTCTTTGTGGACGTTGATCATTGGTCTATTATTACTCCCTAAAGAGTAGAGGATCTACAAATTTCTCGTCAAATGTAATGGTTCGAGGTCTATTTGAGAAACAAGCTCTCTTAATATAGCACATGAAGCATCTATTCTTGGGATTAAGATCTCCCAAGGTTGGATATAGCGCAATGTGATGATCCCTCGAACGCCTAGTTCGGCTTAGGCTAGCTTGACGGACGAGCATGAGTGTGATTTTGGTGCTAGATCCATGTATTGAAAGGCATCTTGACATTGTAAGTAAGAAGCACAATTGTTTTTTTTAAAAATAAAAGGCACATTTGGTTGGTTATAATATGTGTGTGTATATATAATTGAATATTTAACTAATTTCTTTTGAAATAAAGGATATGACACATATTTCCAATATCTCAACGTTTTAGATAGAATATTGTGTCCAAATGTCTTTGTGGACGTTGATCATTGGTCTATTATTACTCCCTAAAGAGTAGAGGATCAACAAATTTCTCGTCAAAGGTAATGGTTCGAGGTCTATTTGAGAGACAAGCTCTCTTAATATAGCACATGAAGCATCTATTCTTGGGATTAAGATCTCCCAAGGTTAGTGATGTAACATATTTACGTATATCAAAAGTAAGTATTTATATATCGTCTCCTCAGGGACTAGTGCGATATCAATGATTGTTCGACATCGATTACCATTTTAAGTTGAAAGAGTAATTTGTTTGTTTGTTTAAAACCTAAATATCTACGTTATAAAATTTAAAACTTGAGATTGATAGGGCGTAAAGCTTGTTAGGATTAGAGTTCCTTGATCAAGCGTCACACGTAACCTAAAGATCAT